>Ga0134126_10000393_pt1 | contig 56309 bp, 46 predicted proteins | sample KB31752_FD_96881 | JGI IMG/M metagenome (GOLD analysis project Ga0134126, IMG submission 96881) | Terrestrial soil microbial communities with excess Nitrogen fertilizer from Kellogg Biological Station, Michigan, USA - KB3-175-2 | ecosystem: Environmental > Terrestrial > Soil > Unclassified ...
CAAACTTTTCGATATCGGTGATGCGCAGCAGTGGGTTGCTTGGAGTTTCGATCCACAGCAGTGCGGTCGGCTTCGACAACGCGGCACGTACGGCAGCTTCATCGGCGAAGTTGACGAACTCCACTTCGCGCTCGCCGCGCTGGTGCCAGGCGTTAAACAGGCGGTAGGTTCCACCGTAACAGTCATGGGGCGCGACAATCCGTCCCTTGGCGGGGATGAGATAGCCGCACAGGGTGATCGCCGCCATCCCTGTGGCGGTGACCACTGCACCCGCTCCGAGCTCCAGCTCCGCGATCGCCGTGCCCAGCAGGTCGCGAGTCGGATTTCCCGAGCGCGTGTAGTCGTATTCGCGCTTCTCGCCAAAACCGCGGAAGGCAAAAGTCGAGGTCAGATGAATCGGAGGTACGACACAGCCGGTCGAGTCGTCACACTCCAGGCCCGCTCGCACCGCCTGGGTGATCTGGCGCGGGCGCGCCGGTTTGATCTTCTTCGTCATGCAGCACCTCCCAGCGCCGCAGTGAATATTCCACGCAATTGATCCGACTCCTTCAAAAAGGCGTCATGGCCATAGATAGATGAGATTTCGTGCAGCTTCACGAGCGGCAGGCGCGCCGCCATACCACGCAGGTCCGACAGCGGAACCAGTTGGTCCTCGCGCGTCGCGACGATGGTGGTCGGTACGAAGATGCGGGTGGCATCGACATTGTGCAGGTCGATCGATTCGGACAGGCAGAGGATGGCTTGTGGATCGAATCGCTCGGCAAAATCGCTGCCGCGTGCAAACAGGTATTGCTCGACGGGGAACACGAAGCGCTCGCCATCACGTACGGGAGCGCCATCGAAACGGGCCTCGAATTCCTCGGCGCTGCGATAGGTCGACATGGCCAGCGCGCGTGCGAGCTGCAGTCCTTCTTTGGGACGACCGCAGCCAACAGCGAAGCGCAGGATCCGGCGTTGTACGCTGCGCCAGGCGGTCGCCATGGGATGGGTGCGGTCGGCTGCGCCGATGACTACGAGGTGGCTGACGCGCTCCGGATAGCGCTCACCGAAGGCCAGGGCGACCATGCCGCCATATGAGCCGCCGACGATGGCTCGCAGCGACTTCAGGCCCAGGTTGTTCAGAAGACGGACCAGCAACTCGGCCTGGTCGTAGGTGGAGATGTTTGGAAATGGCGTGGGAGTGGGAGTTGGCGAGGCAACCGGAGTTACCTCGTCGGTACACGACGCCGCAGCTGCTGATGCCGGACCAGTGGTTTCCGCACTGCCACCAAGGTAATCGAAGCTCAGAACACGGAAGCGATTGGCATCCAGCGCGCAGCCCGGCCCCACGACCTCGGACCACCAGCCCTGCTTCGGATCTTCGCTCACAAAGACGCGGCGGTTCGCGGAAATGCCGCCTAGGGCACACACCACCGGTGCATTCGCGGGACCGACCAAGCGCCAGGCGACGCGGATGCCGGACAGGCGGCCGCCGTGGTACAACGAAACCTCGCCCGGAACGTCCAGAATGCCTTCACGCACAACCATTTCCGGCCCAGGAACGGGCGCAACGGGCGCACGGTGGGCGACGGGGACGGCTTCGGTGACTAAGGCGTTCATGACTGCTCCGCAAACTCCTGGCACGGTTGTCACCGTCCTGCTGCAGAGCGCCTACCCGATTCCGGGTAGGTTGTTGCGTCCATCCTCACCGGCGGGACCGCCAGAGCTGAGGCTACGCAGACCGCTCATCTGTACGTTCCGCCGTTGCAGCTCGCGCCGCACGGTCGAAACAGCAGGAGTTGGCACCTTTCAGATTGGTTAAGTCTGGCGGTTGCCCCGGCGTCTAAGGGCCTATCCCTCAGCCGGTCTCGATGAGTGGGGCGAATCTTATGGTGCGCCGGTGCAACACGTCAAGGGTGGTCCCCCTGCCTGCAGGGGAGTCGCGATGCGGGTCACACCTGAATATCGATATTGCCACCTCGATCGCCGCCCGGCCGGTCCGGTACTCCGGTCAAAGCTTTGCACTTGGTTGTTGCAGGTCGCGCCTGCTGGCGGCCAGGTGCCAATTATGCTAATGTACTAACGCGCTATTACATTGAGACACTATGAAATCCCACCGTATCCTGAGCCCGCGCCAGGAGGCGCTCGCCGAACGCAACTTGTGCGTGGCGATTGCCGCGCTACAGACACCGGACGAAGTCCGAGCGTTCTTCCGCGACCTATGCACACCCGCCGAGCTGCAGGCCATGGCGGATCGCTGGGCCGTCGTTGATCACCTCAAACGTGGTCTTCCCTACCGGGAGATTCACCGCCTTACAGGGGTGAGTGTCACAACGATCGGGAGGGTTGCGCGCTTTCTAGGCAGCGGTAACGGCGGCTACGAAGTCGCGACGCAGCGGCTCGAGGAAGCAAAGCGGGAACCGGTGGGCAAGCGCGCGGAGGCACCTCGCCATGGATGAGATGCGCTTGAAACTAGCCGTGCAGAAATCCGGGCGACTCACAGATCCCTCGCTCGATCTGCTCACGCGCTGCGGCTTGAAGCTGTCGCGCGGCAAAGATCAGCTGATGGGATTCGGCGAGAACATGCCCCTGGACGTGCTGTTCGTTCGCGACGACGATATTCCAGATCTCGTGCAGGAAGACGTTTGTGATCTCGGGCTCGTAGGCCTCAATGTGCTCGAGGAAAGTCGACTCGAGCTCGCCTCACGCGGACACCCCGCGCGCTTCCAGCAAATCAGAACACTGGACTTCGGACGCTGCCGGCTGTGCCTGGCTGTGCCGAATGAAACATCGTTCGAAGGGCCTGGCTCGCTACGCGGCAAACGCATTGCCACGACCTACCCTTTCTTGCTCGAACGCTATCTGCGCGAGCGTGACATCAAGGCAGAGATCGTTACGTTGTCCGGAGCTGTCGAGATCGCCCCGCGCCTGGGTCGGGCCGACCTCATTTGCGATCTGGTGTCCACCGGCTCCACGTTGCAGGCGAATCACCTGCGCGAAGTGGAAACGGTGCTCGAGAGCCATGCGGTGTTGATCCGTACGCCGCTCGAGCTGCCACCGCAGAAAGACGAATGGGTGGAGCGGCTGCTGATGCGGATCGAAGGGGTGCAGAGCGTCCGCGAAAGCAAGTACATCATGCTACATGCGCCGCGCGCCGCGTTGTCCCGGATTCGCGAGCTCCTGCCAGGCAGCGAGTCGCCGACCATCATTCCGCTCGAAGGTCACCCGGACAGAGTTGCAATCCACGCCGTCTGCCGTGAGAACGTGTTCTGGGAGACGCTCGAAAGTCTGAAAAAGGCCGGCGCGAGCGCCTTGCTCGTGTTGCCTGTCGAGAAGATGTTAGCCTGATGCGTATTCTTGATTGGAGCACACTCGCGCAGCCCGAACGGCTCGCGGCACTGGCGCGCCCATCGATCGACTCGCGCGCCGATATCGCAAACGTCGCATCGCAGGTCATCCATGCGGTCCGTCAACAGGGCGACCAGGCTTTGCGGGCTTATACCGAGCGTTTCGATGGCGTGAAGCTCGAGACGTTGGCGGTTTCGCGCGAGGAGATCACCGCGGCGCGCAAATCGCTTACCGCCGCGCAGTTGACTGCGCTCGAGCGAGCGATCGATAACGTCAGCCGGTTCCACGAGGCGCAATTGCCGCAGCCCCTCGCCATGGACATCATGCCCGGGGTTCGTTGCGAGCGGATCGTTCGCCCGATTCAGGCTGTCGGATTGTATGTACCCGCCGGTTCCGCTCCACTGCCGTCCGCGGTAGTGATGTTGGCCGTACCAGCACGCATCGCTGGCTGCCCGCGCAAGGTGCTCTGCACTCCTCCGAACCGGGAAGGGCATGCGAACGCTGCGGTGTTGGTCGCTGCGGAGCTTTGTGGCATCGACAGAGTCTTCAAAGTTGGCGGTGCACAGGCAATCGCCGCCCTCGCCTACGGTACCGACAGCATCCCGAAGGTCGATAAAATATTTGGACCGGGTAACGCATGGGTCACCGCGGCGAAACAACTGGTAGCCAACGACTCCGGCGGTGCGGCCTGCGATATGCCGGCCGGCCCCTCGGAGGTCCTGGTAGTAGCGGATGACACGGCCAGAGCCGACTTCGTCGCCGCAGATCTGCTTGCGCAAGCCGAGCACGACGCTCAAGCGCAAGCGATACTCGTCACGCCAAGCCGCAAACTTGCGGAAGACACCGTCGCCGCCGTTCACACCCAGATGAACGGACTTTCGCGACGCTCCATTCTGGAGAAGTCGCTCGCTTCGAGCCGATGCATCGTCGTGCCGGATCTCGACACGGCGATCGACGTGGCGAATGAATACGCCGCCGAACACCTCATTCTTGAAGTCAACCAGCCACGCAGCTGGCTGCCAAAGATTCACAATGCGGGCTCGATATTTCTGGGCGCGTGGTCACCGGAACCGATGGGCGACTATTGCTCTGGAACAAATCACGTGCTGCCCACATACGGGTACGCGCGCGCTTATAGCGGCCTGTCGGTGTTAGATTTTGTCAAAGGTGTCACCGTGCAGGAGCTCTCGCCCGAGGGCTTGCGGGCACTTGGTCCCACGGCGGTTGCTCTTGCTCAGCTGGAGGGGCTGGACGCACACGCCAATGCGGTCACCCGCCGGCTCGCAGCCTTGGAGGCTGGCACATGAGCTGGGTAAACGAACTGGCTCGGCCCGACATCGTGGCACTAAAAGCCTACGAACACGCGTCGTGGGAACCCTCACTCGAGCGCTTGCACGCCAATGAGCTGCCCTGGCGTCCGAACGGAGATGACTCCGGCGCGGGTCTTAACCGTTATCCAGAGCCCCAACCGCACACGTTGGTCGAGGGACTCGCCGCACTCTACGGCGTGGCGCCCGAATACGTACTTGTCGGACGGGGGAGCGACGAAGCGATCGACCTCCTGATGCGGGCGTTCTGTCATGCCGGACGCGACGCCGTCGTCGTGTGCCCTCCCACCTTCGGGATGTATGCCGTCAGTGCCCGCATTCAAGGCGCTGAAGTGATTACCGCACCGCTGCGTGCCGATGCCGGTTTCGCAGTGGACGAAGCTGCCCTGCTCGCCCGATGCACATCGAACGTGAAGTTGGTGTTTCTGTGCTCGCCCAACAACCCAACCGGGCAACTCCTCGATGAGACGACAATCCTGCGCATTGCGAGGAAACTGTCCGGCCGGGCCATGGTCGTGGTGGATGAGGCCTATCTGGAGTTTTCGGGGGCGCAGAGCCTGGCACGTTATCTGCCTCGACTGCCGCACCTGGCCCTCCTGCGCACGCTTTCGAAGGCTCACGGCCTGGCAGGTGCCCGTTGCGGGACCCTCATCGCCGACCCCGAAGTCGTTGCACTACTGCGTAAGGTGATTCCGCCCTACGCCATTACGCAATTGACCTTGGAAGCAGTCCTGCGACAACTGGAGCCCGGAGCACTGGCGCGCTGCCGGAGCAACATCGAGCTCATCCGTAACGAGCGCGCACGCCTCCTATCCGCCCTCCCCGAGCTGCCTAGGGTGGTGCGCGTTTGGCCGAGCGACGCGAATTTCATCCTGACTCAATTCGACGATGCCGGAGCTGCCTTACAGCTCGCCCGCGACACACGATTACTGATCCGCGATGCGCGGGGCTACCCCGGCCTTGGCCAGGCCTTGCGGATTACGGTCGGCATGCCCGAGCAGAACACACGGCTTCTGGAGGCGTGGCAGTGAGCGCGACACCCAGCGTACCCACATTATTCATCGACCGGGATGGAACGTTGGTCGAGGAACCGCCCGATGAGCAGGTCGATTCGCTCGAGAAAGTGCGTTTCCTGCCCGGCGTGTTCGCCGCGTTGAATGAGCTGAGGCGGCGTGGCTATCGCTTCGTCATGGTGACCAATCAGGATGGCCTGGGCACCCCTTCGCTGCCGCAAGCGGCCTTTGACACCGCACACACGTTCATTCTCGAGGCGTTCCGTTCACAAGGTATCGAATTCGACGCCGTTTTCGTGTGTCCGCATTTCAAGAAAGACAACTGCGCCTGCCGCAAGCCCAAAACCGCCCTGGTCGAGCACTTTATGAGCACGAGCGGCGTGGATCTTGCCTCGAGCGCTGTCATTGGCGACCGTGACACTGACCTCGAGTTCGCCGCCAACTTGGGGCTACGCGGCGTTCGGGTGCGTCGCCATGGAGCGAATGAAGAGACGTGGCCCGAGGTCGTACGAACACTCACCGCCCGGCGCGCATACGTCCAACGCCGCACGCAGGAAACCAACATCGAGGTGACGGTGAACCTGGACGCCACCGCGCCGATTCAAATCGCTACCGGGATCGGCTTCTTCGATCACATGTTGGAGCAGCTTGCCAAGCACGGAGGTTTCTCGTTACAGCTGTCCTGCCAAGGGGATCTGCAGATCGATGAGCACCACACGGTGGAGGATTGCGGCCTCGCCCTCGGCGAGGCGTTGCGACGCGCCTTGGGAGCGAAGCTGGGTATCGCCCGATACGGCTTCCTGCTCCCAATGGACGAAGCCCAGGCGCAGGTGGCCATCGATCTGTCAGGACGGGCTTATGCGCAATTCTCAGGTCACTTTGCACGTGAAGCGGTGGGCGGACTCCCGACAGAGCTCGTCCCTCACTTTTTCCGTTCGCTCGCGGAATCCCTTGGAGCGGCGGTTCACGTCACCGTCACCGGCGAAAATGCCCATCACATGATCGAAGGTTGTTTCAAGGCGGTCGGCCGAGCGCTACGTCAGGCAGTACGGCGCGAGGGTGAGGAACTGCCAAGCACCAAGGGAATCCTTTAGTGGACGCGGTAATTATCGACAGTGGTGGGGCCAATCTGGCGTCGCTGCAGTTTGCGTTCGCACGGCTCGGGGCGAGCACGGAGGTGAGCAGCGAGGCGGCGATCATTGCGCGCGCGCCACGAGTCGTACTGCCCGGTGTCGGCTGCGCTGCGGACGCCATGCAGCGCCTACGCGCTTGCGGCGTGGCCGAGCTGCTTGCCACTCTCAAACAGCCGGTGTTGGGAATCTGTTTGGGCATGCAGCTGCTCTTCGAACATTCCGAGGAGGGCTCGACCAAGTGCCTCGGCATCGTGCCCGAGACGGTCCGGCGCCTGCGCGCCGCTCCCGGCCGGCCGGTACCGCACATGGGTTGGAATCAACTCAACCCGCTGCGCGATGACCCCATCCTGACGGGGATCGCCGCCAACGACTATGTGTACTTCGTTCACAGTTACGCCGCTCCGCTCGCGGATGTCACCTTGGCCACGACGGACTACGGCAACCGCCTGTCCGCCATCGTTCGCAAGGGAAACTTCTGGGGCGCGCAGTTTCACCCGGAGCGCTCCGCCGCGACGGGTGCCCGCCTGCTGGCGAATTTTTTGAGGCTCGAATGATGTTGCTGATGCCCGCGATCGATCTGCGCAACGGGCGCTGTGTGCGCCTGTATCAGGGAGACTTTGGCGCAGAAACCCGCTACGAGCATGAGCCGCACGAATTGCTGCTGCGATATCGAGAGTTCGGTGCGCCGTGGTTGCACATAGTGGATCTGGACGGCGCAAAAGACGGCGTGCTCGCCAATCGTTCCGTCATTGTCGCGCTCGCATCCCAACGCGGAGTCAAACTGCAGGTTGGGGGTGGCGTTCGCTCCGCAGCGGTCATTGACGATTTGCTCCGCAACGGTGTTGAGAGAGTGGTGATCGGGAGCGCGGCGGTCGAGCGGCCCGAGGAAGTCGCGGAATGGTTTACGCGCTTCGGGACGGAGCGCATCGTGCTGGCGCTCGATATCCGAATGGACTGCGGCCAGCCCGGAGGACCTATGGGCCAACCCCGAGTCCGCACGCATGGATGGAGAGAAGGAACAGCGATCACCCTGTGGGAGGCTCTCAGCCGCTTTCCCGACGGGATGGTCAAACATGTTCTGTGCACCGATATCGAACGCGATGGCGCGATGTCGGGGCCTAATCTCGAGTTGTATCGCGCCGCCCTGTCGCGCTTTCCGCGGCTCGCCTGGCAGGCGTCCGGCGGAGTTCGCAATGCTGCGGATCTTGCGGCACTGGCCGCAATTGGAATGAGCGCCGCGGTCAGCGGCAAAGCATTGTTGGAAGAACGCATTACACCTGAGGAGCTGCGACCATTCTTGCCCGACGCATCATCCCCTGCCTCGACGTCCGCGAAGGCCAGGTAGTTAAAGGCGTTCGCTTTCGCGATCACCGCGTCGTGGGCGATATCATGGAGCTCGCGGTGCGCTATCGCGACGAAGGCGCTGACGAGTTGGTGTTCTACGACATCACCGCGAGCCCCGAAGGGCGTTCTGTCGACCGCGAATGGGTGCGACGGGTGGCGCGGGTGCTGGACATTCCGTTCTGTGTCGCCGGCGGCATTCGCTCAGTAGCGGACGCCGAAGAGATTTTGAACGCCGGAGCGGAGAAGGTTTCCATCAACTCGCCAGCGCTGGCCAATCCTGGACTCGTGGACGCGCTGAGCGCCCGCTTTGGGTCGCAATGTGTGGTGATCGGCATTGACAGTCAGCTCACCGATCAAGGCTACCGCGCATATCAGTTCACGGGCGATCCAAACCGCACGCGAGAATCGGGCCGTGACGTGTTGTCGTGGGTTCGCGAGGTACAGGATCGCGGTGCCGGGGAGATTGTCCTCAACTGCATGGGCAGCGATGGGGTGCGACGTGGCTATGACGTTGCGCAGCTAGGCATGGTCCGAGAGATATGCCACGTACCGCTCGTTGCCTCTGGCGGTGCGGGAGCGGTCGAGCACTTCGCGGCTGTGTTCAATGACGCGGGCGTCGACGCTGCGCTGGCAGCGAGCGTGTTCCACTCAGGAGCGATTGTCATAGGCGATTTAAAGCGCGAACTGCGCGCGGCGGGTGTCGAGGTGCGACTATGACGCCCGGCGGCGTAGTCAGCGCGGCGGACATCGACTCCCTCGACTTTGCCAAGGGCGATGGGCTGCTGCCTGCCGTGGTACAGCACGCCGGCACGGGTGCGGTGCTGATGCTCGGCTACATGAACAAGGATGCCTTACGAGAGACCTTCGGGAGGCGCCACGTCATTTTCTTCAGCCGTAGCAAGCAGCGATTGTGGGAGAAAGGCGAGACGTCCGGACACTTTCTCGAACTCGAAACAGTGCGCACCGATTGCGATCGCGACACTCTCCTGGTGACTGCGTGGCCGCATGGGCCGGTGTGCCATGTCGGGACGCAAACGTGTTTCGGCGAAGAGCCCGCGACTGTAGGCGAGCGTCTGGCATTCCTTTCGACACTCGAAGGCGTCATTGCCAAGCGCGCCGCAGAGCAACCGGAAGGCAGCTACACCGCGCGCCTGTTCGCGCAGGGACCGCGACGGATCGCGCAGAAAGTGGGTGAGGAAGGCGTGGAGGTCGCCCTTGCCGCCGTTACCGAGCCGGATGACAAACTGGTCGGCGAATCCGCCGACCTGATATTCCACTTGCTGGTGCTGCTGAAGAAGCGCGGACTGTCACTCGAGCAGGTTGTCGCCGAGTTGCAGAGGCGGCACAAGAAGTAAGCCCGCCGTTAGAACCTCATCACCGCGGTAACTTCCGAGGTTCGGAAATCTCAGCATGGCCACTCAACACCCGTTTTTGACGAAGGTGGTTACTCGACGCGGTCCCAAACTCCGACAGTCGTGACTTCCTTACCCGTCGCGTCGCGCCGCTTGGACACCGAGGTCCGGGTCTTTCCGTCAGCAGAAATGGTGATAGTGAAATGGCCGGTGTTCTTGCCGTCCTTCACGTCGTAGAGCGCGTAGGTATGGTCATCCACGCGTGAGAACACGTTGAAGTCAGCCGCCGGATTGCCCTTCTCCGGATATGGCTTACCGTCGAAACGGCCGAATGCGGAGGCCTGCGGGGTGCTCGGCAGTGTTGTGGAGCCAGCAGGCGCCGACGTAATGGTGTAGTGGAATCCGTCTCCCTCCACCCACATCTTGAATAGGGTCGTACCGGGACTTCGTTTCTTCCACGTCCCAATCCAGGGACCGTTTGGCGGGGCGACTTTGGTAGCAGCCGCCGCAGCCTGCTCGGGCTGTTGTGCGCCAACGACAACGCTTCCAGAGGCCAGCAATCCAGTCGCGGCAAGCGCGATCCAACGTGTCGAGATCATGTGCTAAAGGAGCCCCCACCCTGTTCAACGCTGCACCAGCAGCCACGGAATTCGGTGGGATAACTTTAAGAAAGCCCGACTTCTAACTCAAAGACCATTTTTTAATGGCCTCGATACTGAACCGGCATGGCCTCAGGTGACGGCCCGATGCTGTGTTTTTGTTACAACATTTGTTACAAGTGGGCGCGGCGAGCACTCACTTCAGGCGGCCCGCGAGCTTGGCCACCGCCGCGGTGGCACAGGCTTCGTCATTGGCACTTCCTGGTGAGCCGCTGACGGCCACCGCGCCGATAGTCGCCTGACCCACTTTGATCGGCACCCCACCGCGCCCTCTGAATGTGCCAGGAATGATGGGGGCGGATACGGAGTTCGGTCCGCTGCCCGGCTCCGGCCCGGTGGGCTGCTGGTACAACATCGCCGCCCTGGCTTTCAACTTCACGACTTCGGCGGTGATAGCGGCCGCGCCGTCGTCGCGCACCAGAGCCTTTGGTTGATCGAGCGCGTCAACCACTAATACGCCAACGTGATAGCCATGAGTACGGCATTGATCCATGGCTTCCTCGGCGATGGCACGTGCCAGCTCGAGAGTGAGAGCTTTGGAGTCAGGGAGTTTCGTGTAAGCACTCACGGGTACCTTGGCCAGCGCGGCGCTGGCGCAAGCCACGACCGCCGCGCCGCCAGGAGCGCCATCGAGCCCTACTGCGCCGATGGTCGCCTCACCCGCTTTGATGGGCAGGCCGCCATAATTCAGCATCGTGCCGTGAACGATCGTCGGAGGAATGCCGAAGCGACTCCCCGACGGCTCCGGTTGGAGCGGCGCTGCCGGTCCGGGGCGAGACGGCTCGTTGTAGAGCATCGCTGTCGTCGCTTTCAATATGGCCACTTTCGCGGTGACCGCGGGGGCGGCATCGTCGCGCAACAGGATCATAGGTTGATTCAGCGCGTCGACCACGACGACGCTGACGTGATAACCGCGGGCGCCGCACTGTGCGAAAGTCTCCTCCGCGATCGTCCGGGCCAGATCGAGAGTCAGGATTTTGGAATCAGGGAGCTGCGCATACGCGGTTGTCACCAGCAGGGATGCCGCCATGCCCATACTTGCCACGAGCCAGTTGAAATACCGCATGGCTGAATCACTTCAGGCGGTCGGCGAGCTTGGCGAGTGCCGCGGTGGCGCAAGCCACGTCGTCATCGCGTTTTGGCGCGCCATCCACAGCCACGGCGCCGATGGTCGCCTGCCCTACTTTGATCGGTACCGCCCCGCGGGCCTTCATCGTCCCGTCAACAAACGACTGGGAAACACCATCGGGCGAAGCTCCCGGCCCGGGGGCGGACGGATTGTTGTAGATCATCGCCATTGCCGCTGTCATTTTGACCACTTCGGCTGTGACAGCAGGAGCGCCATCGTCGCGCAGCATGAACTTGGGCTCATTCAGCGCGTCGACCACTAACACGCTGATGCGATAACCGTGCGAGTGGCATTGCGCCATGGCCTCTTCAGCGATGGAGCGGGCCACATCCAGCGTGAGGATTTTGGAATCCGGGAGCTGGGCATGCGCCGCTGACCCCGTTGCAGCCAGCGCCACTCCCACGACAATCCAACTACAACACTTCATGGCCTGCCTCCGGCGGGTCAACTGTCAGACAATTTGTTGCCCTGTCATCCGGATCATCGAAAACCTGGTGCGCGGCGTCAACTGTTTCTCGCGGGCGAAACGGCCGACTCCCGTGTTCTTTGCACTTCTACGGTGTTCTTTTTATTTCTATACGACGGGTATCTGGCTGATGTTGTTCTTCGGGTCCATCCAGAACGATTCGTTCACGAAGCGGCCGAAGATTTCGCGCGGCAGGATGGGGGTGCGCTCGATCGGCTCCACCTTGGGGCGCACAGTGTGCAGGCCGGGCATGCCGACGCGGGCGTCGAACTCGTGGGCGTTGTAGGCGATATGGTCGAAGTCATGCTCGAACCAGGGCTCGCCGATGAACTGGTAGACCGTGCGCATGGCCGCCGACGGGTTGCGCGCCAGGCTTTCGTAGGTCAGCAACAGCAAGTGGCCTGGCGCATATTGGCCATAGAACGCATCCTTGGTGGCCTGGAAGGAGAACCCTACCATGCCGCGCGGATCGGTCAGTGCCTCGACGCGCGAGTACACCGTGGTGTTGGTGTCGAACCGGAACACCTTGCTGACGCCAACCGGTTGCCTGCGCACCAGCCGCTCCATGCTATCCAACACCCAGGACAACTGGCGAACGCACGCAATGACCTTCGCTTCAGGAAACAGCGTGTTGAGCAGCTGCATCCGACTGCACCACAGGCGGCTGGTGTCGAACACGACGCCGGCATCCGCTTGTCCGGCGTAGAAGTTCTCGACCAGGCCGCGCAGCATTGCAACGCGCTGCTCGTCGGAGACGTCGAACGAAAAGTCGTTCTTGCTACTCGCCTCCGCCATCACCACGCCCATGATGTCGGCAAGCGGGCTGGTCATGCCCGCGCGGAAACTCGGGTTCTGATTGAGGATGGCGGCCAGGAGGGTGCTGCCAGAGCGCGGCAGACCCGAAATGAAGTGGAACTTCCGGGATGACCTTGCGACTTGGAGTGCGGCAGGCATGTCGGCCATGGTACCCGCTCCGACCTATGGCGTGGGCGCTGTCGAAGCGGGTGTCGGGCTCTCCATGGCGACCGGGACGCTCTGGGTTGGAGCGTTCCAGCCGCTCACCTCGATGATCGAGCGGCTAGCGAGGGAATCCCCAGCGGGGGCGACCGACGTCCCTACCCCCGCCATGGCGAAATGCGCAGTCAAGGTAAGCGATTCGCCGGGCCACAGAGTGACGTCGTTGTCGCTCCACAAGATCGGCAGCACGAGCTCGCCACCCGTGGATCGCTTAATCGACACGTGCTGGAACAGCGCCACGGACTTCGAGGATGGGGGCACCGACAGCGTGACCGTGACGACATCCTCGGCGCCCTCGCCCCGCATCGTTGCCCGAACCTCGCTCGTCGCGGTCGGCAAGGACTGCAATGGGGTCAGGTCCGCGTACCGTGACACTGGCGTGAGGTACCACTTCGAATGCTCCCAATCGAGCTCGTCAGCTTGGGTAGACAGCCAATAGACGTTGCGGCTGATCGATTTGCCGTCTGCGGAAGCGAGCTCCAGCTCGATGAAGTAGGTGCGTGATAACCCAGTCAGCGCCGGCAGCATCATCAGTTGCCGCGCACTGTTTTCGGCAAGATCGATGTCCTGCAGACGCCGCTCATAGGGCACGCTGCCGTCCAAATTGTGTACGCGGATGGTTGCCCGCAAACCATGCTCACGGGTGAGCGTGTGATTGACCAACATGATGGCGCGCGTGTCGTATGAGTACTGGATATGCACCGGCTCGTTGGCCGTCTTGGCGCCGAAATAGGCACCGATCGGATTTAAGAAGTAATCGTATAGCTGCCAGTGCAGCGAGGGCCACGCGCTGTTGAGCATCCAGTAGATGACGCCCGTCGAAGGTTTGGCCGCATCCATATGCGCATTGAACGCCTCGAACTGCGCCCGGACGTTGTCGTAGTTTTCGAGTTGGGCCTTGGCGGCGTAGTCCTCGAGACTCTTGGGTGCGCCATAGCGCTCGGCCAGAGCGGTGTCGAACGGCGTGATCCACGCGAAAGTCGACCAGGCGGCGGAGGCGTGATACTGCCGCAACTGGGGGTATTTCCACAGTGCCTCCAGCTCCTGCGGCGACAGCATGCGGATCAGATCCTCCAGCGGCGGAATAACAGCGCCCGCGCTGACTTCGGAGTCGAAACCGAACGCACCACCCAGTTTGTCCCCATACCAATACGCCGGCGGAACCCACGCGTAGGGTCCGGCCATCTTCATACCGGACGATCCGGTCTCAGCGGTGGCCTGGTCCGATGCCGCCGCCACGATCGGCAGCGACCAGTCTGCAGCCTGCAAGGTATCGACGTACATCCTGGCGATCGCCGGCGGCGGCGCGTTGTCACTGCCAATCAAAAATCCGATCACGGACGGGTGGTTCCGCAGCAGACGCGCTTCGCTAGCCAACGAGGCTGCGGCCACCTTCTCGTCAGAAGCGTCCCAGGGCTCGCCACCCGTCTTGGCCGCGGATTCCCACTTGTCACAGCACTCCCAGCCGGCCAGGATCATGATGCCGTAACGGTCGGCGAGATCGTAGAAGCGTGCGTCCTCCAGCTTGCCCTCGCTGCGAATGGCGTTGAGTCCGAGGTTCAGGACGTAACTGAACTCGGCCTCCATGCGCTTAGGGTCGTCCCGCAGAAACATGTCCGGCGCCCAGCCCCCGCCCCGAATCAAGACACGCTTGCCGTTGATGACGAACTGGCGATAGCCCTGCTCGGTGAGGTGTGAGCTCACACTGCGTATGCCGAACGTCGTGCTGGCCTGGTCAGAGACCGCACCATCAACGGCAGCGGTCATCTGCAAACGGTAAAGCGGATGCGCACCCATGCCGACCGGCCACCAGAGCTGCGGATGATTGAGGTCGAGCCCCGGATCGCTCTTGGGCGAAAATGACACTGTCTGCGTCTCACCGGGAGCGAGGTGGATCGTTCGCTTCAGCGAAACGCCAGCCACGACGCCCGCGATCGTTGCATCGTGTGCTGACGCATCAAGGTTTCGCGCCTCCACCTTCACAGTCAGCGCGGCGCGCGGGACAACCGAGCGGTCAGCGAGGGAATCCCCAGCGGGGAGATCGGGAAGCGACAGCGTCGATGTCACCTGCGGAAATCGTATCTGGACCGGCCCGGTCCGCAGGATGTCCACGCCCCGCCACGGGCCCATGTTGTTGTCGGGTGGCGGTGGGTTCCAGTCAACCCAACCAATCGACAGACTCGTTCTCGGGTCGGCCGGACGCACGCGCAATGCGAGGGTATTAGTGCCTGTGTGTACCCAGCGTGTCACGTCGAGCTCATGCACGGGATAGGCACCGGCGATGTCTGCTTGTCCGACGACCGAGCGGTCAGCGAGGGAATCCCCAGTGGGGACGACCAGCTGTCCATTCAGCCACACATCTGCGCTCGAAATGATGCCGTTGATACGCAGCAACGTACGTAGGCTTTCTGCTCCTTTGGCAACGTTGAACTCAGTGCGATACCACCAGGGGATCAGAAACACGTTGCCGCTGGCATCGGGCTCCTCTATCGCACGCAGGTTGTCGCCGTAAAACACGTTCTCGTACGTACCGTTCTCCAGCAGCCCCGCCATCACCGTCGCGCGGCCGCTCACCGGGTACCAAGCGTGGGTTGAAAAGCCCGCACTGGAGACCTCAGCGCCGCTTTGCTGCGCTTTGGAGCTGGACTGAATCTGCCAATGGGCAATGGCAGTTGCGGATCCGGCGCTGCCAGCCACCAGAGTGGGCGCGGGGCTTTGCGCGCAAGCGAGCGAAGTGCTCGCTACCAACGCCAGCGCCGCCGTCACCCGGATTGCGGCTACACCAATCACCACTGCCCGCGGACGCCGACGGTGAACATGCGTTCGGAGAAGTCTGAGTGCCCCGGCTGATCGGGCCATACAAGGTAAAACCGCTGGTACTCGTTGGTCAGGTTGGTTCCGTTCACAAACACCTGGGCGTACTTGCTGAACTTGTATGCAGCAGATGCGTCGAGATACCTCTGGGACGCCTCGTACTCTTCCAAGCCCTCGATGCCGCCCACGTTATCCTGGAAAGCTCGTTTCGAGCGGTAGTTGTATGCCAGACGAACCTCGAAGCGCTTGTCCTGGTACCACAGGATGAAGTTCCCCGACTCGGTGGAGTTATCCTGGAATGGAATCTGGTGCCCGGCCAGATCGGTTTCTCCCGTTTTGCTGGGCGCGTACGTAAAGTTGAACTCCATGCCGGTATTGGCCAGCAGCCCGGGGAGGAACGTAAACCCCTGGCGATAGTCGAATTCAGCTCCCTGAATGCTGTTGCCCGAGCCCTGCAGCGGCTCGGTAATGGCGATGCAATGATTGCGGACCACACCGTCCTCGTCCGGCAGGGTGCAATTGATCACCGAGCCGTTCTTGATGAAGCTCTGCACACTGATGCGGAACAGCTCGAGATTGACGATGCTCGCGGGGTTGAAGTAGTACTCGAACGAAGCGCCGTAGTTCGTGGAACGCCACGGATTGAGGGTCGGATTACCCTGCGACTGGCCCGTCGCGACCTGGTAGATCGGCCCCGTCCTGGTCTCCTGCAGCGCGTAGTTGAGCTGCAGGCCGCCGCCCCACTGGCTTAGATTGAGGGGCATCATGTTCTTGGAGGCGGAAAGGCGAACAGTCATCTTCTCGGTTACATTCAGCGCGAAGTTGAGCGCCGGCAGGACGTCGTTGTAGCTGCGCCGCGTGACCTGGATGCCCGCATCCACCGGTTCGGTGCCGTATTGGCCCGGCGTGCCGGTCAAATGCTGCGTAACATCGAGGTCGGTGTGGATCACGCGCGCACCCACGTTACCGCTGTACGACATGTCGCCCAACTTGCCACTGAAGTCGGCTTGCAGATAGCTTGCCAATTCCTTCAACCGCACAGACCAGGTGAATGCAGGCGACGCTTGTGTCGTGGCATTGGGATAGAGCGACTTCCAGAACGCCAGGGGATTGTCCATGGCGTGTGGATTGATCGCCCAGAAGTTGATCCCCGACCCGAGCAGGTTATTGTACTGCTGAAAGTTGCTGGCGAGCGGCGGCGGGGTTTTCGATAACTGCTGTGACGATAACGCGCCGGCACGGAAAGACCCTTCTGAGTTGCCCGCGGTACACCAGGTGTTGGGCGTCGTGGCAGTCGCGTTGCCGCTCAAAATCACATCGGAGCCGGCATAACGCACCAGGCATCCGGCCTGGTTGCTGGTACCGTCCGGGTTGGTGGCACCTATGCCGCCGTACACGGGGGTGACCAGGGTAAAACCGTCATTACTGGTGCTGCGGATACCGTTGCGGACTCCGAAATTGAGGCGGAAGCGGTCGTCGAATTTGTAGTGTCCGTCGAAGCGCAGCGCGGTCAAGGCGGTGTTGCGGTTGTAGTCTTCGCCGGATTCCAACGTCTTGAACGTCCAGGCATTCGGGTTGACGAAGGCGCTGGCAAGGGAAGCAGGCGTGCCGATCGTGAGATTTCGGCCCCTGAAATCCGCCGTGATGGGCACCGTATTCTGGGGAATGCCGTTGGCGTTGAACACGCGGTCCCCACCGAGCTGACTTGGATAGACGAAGGTCCCACAGGGCTGGGTACTGTTGGGATCGGCCCACAGGCAGCCGTCGGAATCGGAGATGTTGACGTCGGTCTCCAGGTACTCCTGCTTGGCCGTTTCGCGAATGCCGCGCACACCGGCCGTGAAAGGGCCGCCATTGTCGAAATCCAGCTGCAGATTGAAGTTCTGCGCGGTCGATTCCCTCCGGATGACCTGCGAGTACGATTCAACGTCACCCGGCCATTTTTCGTACACCTGGGTGGTGTAGATGTGCGAACCGGCCCAGGCGGCCGCGGTCGCTGCATCCTGCGGCGGCGTGTTGTACTGACTCAGAGCGGTGCTGCCGGTATCTCTCGACTGCAATGGCACGTAGGTCGCGCCCTGCCAATTGGTGGAATTGAACTGGACGCCAACGTTGCGCTCGTGCTGATCCTGATGCGCGTAAAAGAAGTCGCTGGTCAAAGTGAGCCCGTGGCTGAGGTCCGCCTGGAACGACACATTGCCTGCCTGGCGCTTGCGCTCAATGGCGGTGTCGTAAATACCGATGTTCTGGCTACCCATGAACACACCGTTCGACTTCCCGTCACCGTTCACATCGACGCTACCGTCCGGATTCTGAGTGATCCTGGAAGGAATCGGCGCACCATTCCAGGCCCCCAGGAAGCCGTTGTAAGCGCCCGCGCTGAGTGCATTCTCCCCATGGAAAATAGCGCCATACTGGTCGAGACCCTCGCTTATGTTTCCATTTGCGTTAGCCCCGCCCGTCGTGCCCGTTCGGGTGGTGTCGGAATAATCACCGGAAAACTGCAGACCCCAGCGACCATCGCCGTTGAATGAAATGAGGCCGTTGGCCTCCGGTCCATTTTTCTTGGTGACGTCGCCTCGTTCCCCGTCGACGTTATAGGCGTAGGTGAATCCACGCGGCAAATCCCACGGCCGGAAGGTGTGCAGATTGAGCGAACCACTGATGCCGCCCTCGGTCTGGGCGGCGGTGGGCGACTTGATGACGTCCACCTGATTGAACAGGGTGGCTGGCAGCGTAGTGAAGTCGGGTTGTTGCGAGTCGATCTGATCCGGCGTAATGAATACTTCACCGTTCAGCATGGTGCCGACTTGAGGCAGGCCGCGCACGTCCACCGAGGTACCTACGCCCGCATCGCGGTTGATTTGCACGCCAGTGATACGCTGCAGCGCGTCCGTGATGGTCACGTCCGGCAATTGGCCGATACTCTCCGCCGAAATGCTGTCCTGGATACTCGGAGCCAGGCGCTTCAGTTCGATCGCGCGTATCTGCGATTGGCGCACACCGACGACGGTGACGATCGACTCCTTCGACTCGTCCACATCCTTGACCGCCCCGCCCGTCGCGGGGACGCTGTCGGTGCTTGACTTGGCCTTTTTGGCATCGGGCGATGGTGTCGGCGCGTTCTGCTGCGCAGGTCTCTGCGCACCTGCGTTCTCCGCCGGGGCACCCGTATTCTCTGACGCCAGGGCTGAGGTCGCCGCGGCGGCCAGCAACGCCATGGATACGGCAATTGACACGGGGTGCTTGCGATGTACGTTGGACACGGGCGTTACCTCTAGATTGGTATCTTCCGAATCTCTGTTGCTCTGTAGCGCACGTTCCTTGTGCTGCTATTTCGAAAAGGCCACTCGCGCCAGGACCCATTGGCCGTCGCGGGGATCGCCAGTAGCCACGATGCACAGGTTATGAGCGCCATTCAGCTTCGAGGTGGAAACGGTTGCGTTGAGTTCGCTTTGCCCGATTTCCAGTTCTGCAGGCGCCAGCGGCAGTCTGGCGAGCAAGGGCCCCGTGCAGGAATCGGCATGGATCTCGAACTCGCCGGCCGCGCTAGCCTTGGGGCGTACGACAGCTCCCTCGGCCTCATCGCCGAAGCGCCATGCAACGCGCTCGACGGTCAATGTGAAGTGTTCGATGCCTTCGAGCGGCGCGCGACTCCACAGCCAACACATGTCGCCGACATCGGCCTTGTAAACCGGTCTCGGGCCCTGGGTCGGTTGTTTGCCGCCCAAGCGCATTCCCGGCTGGTTTGAACAGGATGCGAGCTCGCTGCCGTCGTGGCTGAGCAGAGTCGAGACATCCAGCACCTGCGTGCGCGGTGCGGCGAGGTCGAAGCCGTCCGACCCGAATGTCGCCGCGCGCAGCGTCACTTTGCCTTGTTTGGAAAACTCCAGCGGACGGACATACTGCGCGGACGTCGAAGTGGGCGCAGAGCCGTCCGTGGTATAGCGGATCTCGCCGAAGTTAGTCTGGTTGGAAATCGCGACGCGCAGCATTCCGTTTCGACCTGCGGTCACATCGAACGCCGGTGCAAACGCCGTGTCGGCATAGCCGATGCCGAGTGCACGATAACGAGCGAGCTCAGCGGGCAAGCGCTGCAGGAAGCCGTTCCAATCACGTGCGCTTGCTGCAGACCACCCCAGTTCTGACAACGCCGCGATGCGAGGGAACAAGGCGTGTTGGTCGCGTGCGAAGCTCGGCATGAACTCCGTCCAGAGATCTCCCTGCACGCCGATGACATGCTTCGCTTCGGCGGCGGTTGCGCCTCTGGGGATGACGGCGGTGTCATAGGCTTGCCGCAGTGTCGTCATGGGAGGCTGCCCCGGCCATTCGTCGGGCAGATCCGATTGATAGTGATCGAAGTACACCGACTCCTGGGGCGTCAGGACCACATCGTGACCTTGCGCGGCCGCTTCGAGTGCAACGTGCTCCCCCTCAGTTCCGTGCCAGGACATCACCAGTTCCGATGCCGGAAGCGTCGCACCCGCAACCAGCTCGTCATCCCAGCCGACCGGCGTGCGACCGTGCTTGATGAGATGGTCGGCGACCTGGCTGGTGAACCAGCCCTGTAGCTGATCCATGTTCGCAAGTCCGAGTCGCTGCATTCGGGCACGCAGCTCAGGGGACGCGTTCCACTGCTGTTTGTCGGCTTCGTCGCCACCGATCGAGATGTATCGCGAGGGGAATAGCCGCATCACCTCGTCGAGCACGTCGTCGACGAACTGCAAGGTCTTCTCGTCGGGTTTCAGCAACCACGGACTGATACCCCAGTTCGTCCACACGGACGGGCGGTTGCCGGTGACGCCAAGCCACGGATAGGCGGCCACGGCCGCCTGCGAGTGCCCGGGAAGGTCGATTTCCGGCACGATGGTGACGAAGCGGGCGGCGGCGTAGCGCACGATGTCGCTCACCTCGGCTTCGGTATAGAAGCCGCAGTAGGGTTTGTCAGGGGCGCCCGTCTCCCCGCGTCGCGCCGCTGGCGCTTCTGGGGATTCCCTCCGCTGCGCTTCGGTCAATTCGATGTCCAGGCCCACCGCCTCGCGGCATGCGCCGGTTTTCGTCAGCTCGGGGTACTTGGGGATCTGGAGACGCCAGCCCTGGTCCTCGGTCAGGTGCCAGACCAACACGTTGAGCTTGTCGAGCGACATCCAGTCGATCAACTTCTCGACGTCGGCCACGCTCTGAAAATGCCGTCCCGAATCGAGTAACAGCGCGCGCCATGCGAAACGCGGGTGATCTTCGATGACGCCCTCGGCAATCGCAGCCGAAGTGCCACGGCGCCAGCCCGGAGGCGTCAGCAACTGCCACAGGGTGACGCCCCCATAGAACGCGCCGCTGGGTGCGCGCGCGATAATCCGGATCCCTTGGGCGCCTACCTCGATGCGGTAACCGCTGTCCCCCACGACACTTGCGTTCGGATCCGTCTCGAAGGTGATTGTGGGGTGCGCCTCAGCCGCAGCCGGCGCCGCGTGTAGCTGCAGCCCACGGGTGCTCGCCACCAACTGGATGAACCGATCCGCTATGGGCTGAACTTGCTGGCGGTCCGCACCACGTACCGCCACGAGGCCGCCATCCGGAATCTTCACCACGCCCGACCCGGCGAGACGCACGTTGGCGGGCTGGGGCAGCAGCGACCAGGCGGGTGTTGCGGGCGCCGCTGTTGCTAAACCCGTTGCCGCCAAACATGTCGCCAACCACACAGAGGCCATCGTGGCGAGAACCTTCGCGGCGTTCGGGCTGCGAAGGCTCCCCGGCCGTTGAGACGTCGACGCGATGCGGGCAGGCTTCCTACCCACATTCCTCGGCCAAAATGGCGTCGGCAAGACCCTCTCTTGTCGACCCCGATGATCGATTGCCCCGTCCATCTGTGCGTTACCGCTCTATTTATTCGGGAGCCTGACGAACCAATGTTGCCCTGAAGGGCGTTTTGCGTCAAGCGTAGGTGGTTTTGGCGGCGAATGCAGCTATGATAGTTCGGGTAGATGACGAATCAAACGAGAACACCCATGCTTCCTCAGCCGACGCCCAACGTGACGCGCCAGTTGTCGCGACGGAGCGTTTTCGAGGCCCTCCTCCACCGCAGCCCCATCTCGCGCGCGGACCTGGCCAAGGTGAGCGGCCTGTCGAAACAAACGATCTCGGAAGTCATTGACGCGTTTGAGCAGCAGGGACTGGTTCATCCGGTCGGCAGAACCCGCGGCAATGTTGGACGAACCGCCGTGCTGTATGAGTTGAGCCCGGAAGGCGGTCACGTGCTCGGCATCGACCTGGGAGCCCGACGATTGACGGTGGCGCTGGCCGACATTGCAGGCAGAGTCCTCGCCGAGGCCGACGAACCGACTGACAGCCGCGGCGGAGCCTGGGTGCTCGATCAGATCGCCCGGCTCTCGGACCGTCTCGCGCGTGATAACCACACACACCCCAGTCGAATTCGCTCCATTGTGTTGGCTACCCCGGGGGTGGTGAACCCCAAGAGCGGCGCCATCGAGATGGCTCCCAACATTACCGGCCTGGGCCATCTGAATGTCGTGGGGATGTTGGGTGAGAAGCTCGGCAGTCCCGTCGTGTTTGAAAATGACATCAATCTGGCGCTCCTCGGAGAGATCTGGCACGGCTGCGCGCAAAACGTCGCCAACGTCGCCTTCCTCGCGCTCGGTACCGGTGTCGGACTGGGGCTCTATGTCAATGGCCAGCTCGTTCGCGGCGAGAACGGTGCCGCCGGTGAGATCGGCTATCTGCCAATCGGTGGCGACCCGCTGCAAGCCGAGTCTCGCCTGCAGGGCTGCCTGGAGTATCAGGTTGGTGCCGCCGGTGTCATGCGGCGATACCGGGAGGCCGGCGGCTCAGAGGCCGACTCGGTCAGACAGCTCTTTGAACGGGCACAGACGGGCGATTCGCTCGCCGCAAGCGTGGTCGACGAAACAGCGCGGCTGACGGGTCTGGCGGCCGCGACGGTCATCGCAACAGTAGACCCGCAACTGCTCGTTCTGGGTGGCTCGGTCGGGGCCCGTCCGGATTTTGCGGACAAGGTCGCGCGCGTGTTGTTGCAGCTCACGCCGCGGCCGGTGGAGATCCGTACCAGCACGCTCGGCACGCGAGCAGGCGTCGTGGGCGCTCTGTCCGTCGCCTTGCGCCGTCTCCATGATGAGTTCTTTGGGGTCGCCGCGGAGCTCGCAGCGCCTCTGCCTCTTCCACCGGCGCGTACTGCGTAGCGGATGTCAGTGACACGCGAAACTGACTATTGTTTTGCGGCGGACCTGGGCGGCACTAAGCTCGCCGCAGCCATGGCCGATGCGAGTGGTCGGATTGTGGCGGAATTGCTGGAGCCTACAGACCGGCGCGGCGGACCGTACGTCGCCGAACAGCTCGCCGCCTGCGCCGACAAGCTGGCGCAAGCCGTCGGGATCGACGTCACGCGGGCGTGTCACGTTATGGTGGGAGTTCCTGGAGCCGTCGATCCTGACACAGGCCGTGTTTCCCTGGCTCCAAACATCGTGGGGTTACACGACTTCGATGTCCTCGGCTATCTGCGTGGCCGCTTCGGACCGGACGTTGCGATCGAGAACGACGTGAATCTCGCGATGCTCGGCGAGCAAGCGCTCGGGTGCGCCAACGGGTGCCGCAACGCGGCGTTCTTGGCGCTCGGAACAGGCGCAGGGCTCGGCCTGCTCATCGACGACAAGCTGTTTCGGGGCGCGCGCGGCGCGGCCGGAGAAATCTCGGACCTCCCAATCGGGCACCACCCCACTTCACAGTTTCCGTCCGCCACCGGTACATTCGAGCTCGAGGTAGGCTCACTCGCGATCGTAGATCGCTACCGCCGCCACGGTGGAACCGTGGACGTCACGGTACGCGACATTTTCAAGCTCCTCAGAGAAGGAGACCCAGTGGCAGCCTCGGTCCTCGACACGACGGCGCGCCTGGTGGCTCATGCCGTAGTAACACTACAATCGCTCCTCGACCTGGAGCTCATTGTGTTTGGCGGAAGCATCGGCATGCGTCCCGAGCTGTACGAGCGAGTCCAACACGCCCTCCCCGCCCTCTTCTCACGCCCCATCACCATCGCTCCCAGCCAGCTTGGCGATCGCGCCGGCCTCATCGGCGCCGTGTGCGCCGCAACGCGAGCCCTGCGTCAGAACTCCTGAACCTGCGCGGTGCACGCAGCATCTGCGGTGAGCCAACACTGGCTCGTACCGTAACGCAATTCTTCGACCCTCAGCACTCCCCCAATGTCACGCTAGTTGCCGTCTTGATAGGACGGTAATCTTGCGGGGCATTGGGGAGGTAATGTGGTCGATATGGTGAGAAGTTCAAGCAGCGTGCGGTAGCCCGGCTGCTGCCGCCAGAAAGTTCGGCGGTATCCACGGTTTCGCAGGAGATCGGTGTTTCGGTCGCCACTCTGGAGCGATGGCGCGCAGATGCGCTGCCCGACTGCAGGCTGTGATCCCGACCGCAGCGATGGATGAGGCACAGCTGAGCGCCTGGTGCCGTGAGCGAGGTGGGTATCCCACTACTTGGCCAACAACGAGCGTCAGCTTGCTATTGAGCGCCTCCTGATCCGCTTCGGCGAAGCACTGAAAAGCATCCCCAACCAGACGCTAACACAGATCGACCCCAACATTGCCTGGGCGGGCCCCAAAGGATTTCGCGACATTGCTTCCCATTGGTATGAGGAAGGTTTGGATCACCGCTTGATCTGGCACGCCCTGGTAAATGACCTGCCGCCCTATGGTCGATTCTTTGCAGCGGTGGATTGACGCGAGCGGCGGTCCCGCTGCGGGTTAGCGCGGCGAGAGCGCGTTGGCTTTCTTGTCGGCGTTGGCCGCTTCCTCATTGCGACCGCGAACTCGGAGGGACTCGGCGATGAGGCGCCAGGCGGAGGCTTGCGCTTGCGGGTCACCGGTCGCGAGGGCGAGGGCTTTGTGGCCGGTGGCGTCTGCCTGGGCGGGGTTGTTCTCGCTGAGGCGAATTTGGCCGAGCTCGATCCATAGCAACGGGTTTTCAGGCTCGATCCGCAAGGCGCGCTCGACAGTCGCGGCGGCGGGTGCAAAGGCACCGGCGTGCGCCTGGGTGTGCGCTTGCTGGACAAGCGCATGGGTTGCGGGGCTCAGTCTGAACTGCTTTGGCGGTGGCCGGGACGGTTGCTCCGGCGCGGGAGGCGCCTCGGAGTTCGGTGCAGGCTGGGGCTGTGCTGTTCCGGGCGCGCCGGGTGAAGCAGGCCGGCTCGACGATGAGGGAGCCGACGGCGACTCAGGCGAGCGGAAGACGGAACAGCCAGAAAGCAGACTCGCGGCGACGAGCAGCGAGATAAGAGAGTTAAAGCGCATGCGGCAAATGATATCGCGTCCTTAGCGCATCAGATCCCTAATCCACTCGCCCGCGCGCTCGACGATCGATTGCATCGAGTTCCCGTTAGGGCCACAGCCGGGCTTCACAGGGAGCTCCGTACCGACCGGCACGGCAATGGGCACGGCGTTGTCGGTCGGGCACCCTTTGTCCACTCGCAGTCCGCTCGAGTAATCGATCCAGGTCTCGGCAAGTGACTCGGGCATTGGCGCATCCCACGAGGTGGTTCCCAATCCCGCCATGAGTCGCGCCCAGATCGGCAGCGCACCCGAGGAGCCCGTGAATCCAGTGGGCATGTTGTCGTCGTATCCGACCCAGACCACGGCCAGATGGCTGCCCGAGAATCCCGCGAACCAGTTGTCGTGATAGTCCGATGAGGTCCCTGACTTACCGGCGACGACAATACTCGGCGGCAGCACGGAACGAGCAGCGCGGCCGGTGCCCTTCTCCATCACCTGCTCCATCATCCGGTCGACTTCGTAAACCACCTCAGGAGAAGCCACCGGAGTCACTTCCAACGGGAAGGCTTTGAGCGGCTTGCCATCAGCGCTGATAACGGCGCGCACCGCGCGCAGCGGAGTTCGGAATCCGCCATTGGCCAGTCCGTTGTAAAGCTGCGCCACCTCCAGCGGCGAGACGTCGACGGCACCTAACAGCATCGCCGGCACCTGCGCGGGTGGCCGATCGAGGCCGAATCGCTTCAAAGTGTCGATGATCTTCGGCAAGCCAACATCCATCCCGACGCCCACCGTCGCATCGTTCAACGACTCGGCAAGCGCGTGGACGACCGGCACCGGACCGTAGTTCTGCCTGGTGAAGTTCTCGGGCCGCCAGGTGGTGCCGTTCTGAAGTTTGATAGCGACCGGAGCGTCCTGCACCACTGTTGCCGCGTTGTAGCGCCCGGTTTCGAAGGCGGTCAGGTAGATGAATGGCTTCACCAGCGAGCCCATCGCGCGCCGCGCGTCCAGTGCGCGATTGAAGCCGTCGTAACCGACGTTGCGGCTGCCGACGATCGCAATGACGTCACCGCTTTGAGGTGATGTCACTACAACGGCACCTTCAAGCTTGGCGTCGACTTTTTTCTTCAGGCGATCCAATCGCGCCAGCTCACGCTCCAATGCGCGCTCAGCCTCGTCTTGGGCACGCGGCTCGAGACTCGTATAGATGCGCAGTCCGGCTTCCGTCAGATCCTGGTCGTGATAGTCGCGTCGCAGGGTTCGACGTACGAAATCCAGATAGGCGGGATAGTAGGCGCCGGACGCGCGCGCCGTCACACCCAGCGGTTTCTTTTCAGCCGCGAGGGCATCCTCTTGCTTGACGATGCCGCGATCGGCCATGAGCTTGAGCACCAGATCGCGACGTTGACGTGCGCGTTCGGCATGGCGGCGAGGGTCGTAATATGTTGGCCCGCGTACCAGGGCAACCAGCAGCGCCACTTCGTGGAGATCGAGCTCGGACAGGGGCTTGCCGAAGTAGAACTGGCTGGCAAGGCCAAAGCCATGGATCGCGCGGTCGCCATCCTGGCCGAGGAAGATCTCATTGATGTAGGCATTCATGAGATCCGCTTTGCTGAAATGCGCGTCCAGCGACATGGCCATGATGGCCTCGCGGACCTTGCGTCCCAGAGTGCGTCGCGGATCGAGGAAGTAGCTCTTCACCAACTGTTGGGTGAGCGTGCTACCCCCCTGCTCCGTCTGGCCGGCACGCATATTCACCCAAAGCGCGCGTGCAATCCCTTCGGGGTCGATACCGTGATGTGAATAAAACTTGCGGTCCTCGACGGTGGTGAGCGCCTGCGGCAGCAAGGTCGGAACCTCCTGCGGCGTCACCACGATGCGATCTTCGCCATGAATCGGGAAGATGCTGCCAATCAACAAGGGCTCGAGTCGGACGATCGGCATGTCTTTGCCGTCGCTTTCGCGGATGCTCTCGATTGCCTTTTCGCCCGCGGCGACACTGATAATCGAGGCCGGGCGCGCTTCGTCGGCAAATCTCGCCGGACGCAGTGCTACATCAATGCGCGAACCCTGCATCCGGTAAGTCCCCGGATGCTCCAGGCGGTCCACGCGTCGATATTGCAGGCGTAGCAGCTCGTGTTCGAGATCTCCCGCGTTCATCGGCAGGCCCGCGTAGAGCTCGAGCGGAGCCGCATAGACCTGGGCCGGCAAGGTCCAGCGCCTGCCCTCGAACTGTTTGGTGACCAGGTGATCGAGGTAGAGGACGTAAAAGGTCGCCCAAACCCCGGCCGCCAGTACGATCACCAGCGCGGAAAGCCAGAAAAACCGGCGGAACTTCGAGCGGGACCGCGCCATGTTCGCTTAGAGCCCTCTGCGCCTAAAGAAAGAGCTCCACTGCCGGATCGCGCAGGTTGTAGTTCGAGCTCATGGCATGCGCGTACGCGCCGGCATTACCAATCAGCAGGATGTCGCCCTCGCGAGTGGGAGGCAGCAGGCGGTCATGTCCGAGCACATCGGCGCTTTCGCAAATGGGGCCCACTATGTTCACCAGCTCCGTGGCAGCCTCCTCGGCGCGAGTGAGATTGGTGATCTCATGATATGCACCATAGAGTGCCGGACGGATGAGGGAGTTCATTCCTGTGGCAACTCCTACGTAACGCACCTCGCCCTTGGACTTCAATTGTGTCACCCGCGCGAGCAGCACGGCGGCCGTTGCGACCAGATAGCGCCCGGGCTCGATCCAGAATTCCAAGTGCGGATGTTCGGCTCGCACCGCCGTCAACAACGTATCGAGCTTGGTGAGATCCAGGCTCATCTGGTCGCTGCGCTCGGGTACACCCAACCCGCCGCCGATGTCGATCACGCGCACCGCCTCGAAATGCTGGGCGATGTCGGACAGCAGTCGCGCCGTCTGCTCCCAACTGGTTACGTCGAAGACACCGCTTCCCACGTGAGCGTGGAGCCCTACGACTTTTACGCCGGCCTCGCGCGCATGCCGTACGAACTGCTTCAACTCAGGGATCGGCACACCGAACTTCGAATGAGCGCCGGCAGTGCGCACATGATGATGGTGGCCGCGGCCAACACCAGTGTCGATGCGCACGAAAATCTCACGATCACGGAAAACATCCGGCCATGCGGAGACCACATACGTGTTGTCCACAGTGACGCGAACACCACGCTCAAACGCCCAAACGTACTCCTCGCGCGGCGCGAAATTAGGTGTATACAAAATCCGTTGCGGTTCGATGTCAGGGAACAGTTCAAGCGCTCGTGTCACCTCGCCACGCGACACGCACTCGAATTCAACACCCTCGGAGCGAATCGCCTCCAGAACCTTCGGGTGAGAATTCGCCTTCATTGCGTAGTGAACGCGGGAAACCGAGGTCAGTCCACGTAAGGCGCGCGCGGCGGCCCGCACGGCCTCCAGATCGTACACATACGCGGCATCGCGATCGCCGAGAGCGCTAACGAGTTGCGCCCTCTTTTGAATCCACCAGGGCGCCGCTCTCGCCGCGACCGCCTTGGGCTGCGAGAACAGCTGCTCCCAAGTGGGGCCGAGCACCCGATCGCCGGCAACTGGACGGATGAGCAGCTCATGGAGCTGCTCGACCAGGCGGTCGCCCTGATTCTCATCCACCACGAAGGTGAAGTTCAGATCGTTCGCCGCCTGGCTCACCAGATAAATTTTCTGCTCTTCGAAGAATTCGAAGGCATCGCCCAACTGATGGAGGATGGCGCGAATGTTACGGCCTACCAGGCTTACCGAGGCGCACGGCCCGATCACTTGCACGCGGCACAGTCGCGACAGGCTGGTGACCAACTCGCTCAACAGAGTGTTGTCGAGTGTGTTGGCCGCGGGATCCAGCGACACGGTGACATTCGTCTCCGAGGTCGACACCAGATCCACGGACATGCCGTGCTCTTTGAGATCTGGAAAACATCCGCGAGAAAGCCCACCTGGTGCCACATGCCGGGGCTTTCCAGGGAAATCAGCGTAATGCCTTTCTTGGTACAGACGGCCTTTACCTGCGCGCCGCCATCCGTGCCCTCTGCGCTCAGGATCGTGCCCTCGAGCTCCGGAGCCTGCGTCGCGTAGACATGTAGCGGGATGCGGTATTGCCGCGCCGGCAGGATGCAACGCGGATGCAGCACCTTCGCCCCGCTGGTTGCGATCTCCTGCGCCTCGTCGTAATGCAGAGCGCGTAGCAGGCGCGCAGTAGGCGTCGAGCGCGGGTTGGCGCTGAACATGCCCGGGACGTCGGTCCAGATCTCGAGACGCTGGGCGCGCAGTTTGGCCGCGAAATACGCAGCCGAGGTATCCGAGCCGCCGCGGCCCAACAACACGGTGTTGCCGTCGTCGTCGCTGGCGATGAATCCTTGGGTAATCACAATTGAGGCAAGCTGGGAGAGCCGCTCCTCCAACGCCGCGTCCGGCGCGAAGTTGCACGTCGCCGAAAGAATGCTCGCTTTGGCGGTGGCGCTGCGCCGGTCTTCGGCGCGCAGCATGCTCCGGGCATCGGCCCAGGCCACATCAAGTCCGTGAGTCCTCAGGAATCGGGCGCCGAGCTCGGTCGCCATGAGCTCGCCAGTGGACATGACACGCGCACGGGTGCGATCGCTCACTTCGCCGACGAGGGCCACCCCGGCGGCGATCTGCCGCAGCTCCTGCAGATGCTTCTCAACGTCGCCAATCGCGATACCGAGCTCGGCGGCGAGCCGGTGATGGCGCTCCTCGATCGCTCGCAACTCGTCGTCGTGTGCCGATACCAGGGCCGAGTCGAGCAGCCTTTCCAACCGGTCAGTAATGCCGGTTACGGCGGAATGCACAATGAGGACTTTCGCTCCGCCAGCGGCGCGCGCGGCGGCGACTTTTGCAATGTTGCGCCAGTTGGTGAGCGAAGAAACGCTCGTTCCGCCGAACTTCAGGACGATCCAGGCAGAGGCGCTGCGAGTCACTTTTTGATCCTCATTGGTATGTGGGCCTACGCAGCCCGGTCTACGTGGCCCGGCTTACGCGGCCCGCTCAAAGTCTGCCGGGGCTGGGGCGCTTTCAGCCAGCGCGCCAGCATTTATGTCAAATGGCGAGACCTTGCGGGCGCCAGCCAGAGCGCAGGCCGGCATCAAGCGCACGACCCGCTGTTCCGGTGCCTGCAGGGCATGGCCGTTACGGGAGATGGAATGAGTTTTACCGCCTTAAGCGCGTGCGGGCTCAGAGTTCTTCGTCGAAATCGCGCAGGGTCTTTTCGAGCTTTTTATCCGCGAGCACTTCCTCGAGCTTGCTCCACGCGGCTTTCCCGCGTTTGCCCTGGTTGCGTACGCGCTTATCTACCCTGTCCAGCAGCCGATCGTAATCGTTGCTGTCCTCGGTGGGTCCGCTCAAAAATTCATCGTCGAGATCGAAGCTCTCGTTGTCTCGTTCCGACATCTAGCGGTTCAAATCCTGAAGTAATTCAACGACTCACGCGCCTTTTGGGTACGCGGCCGGGTATGCGGCAAGGTTGCGCACTATAACGGAATTGGGCTGGGGATCAAGGTGAAGTGTTTGACGCACCTTTGCTGCTTGTGAGCGCGCAAAGCGCGCGACGCAAGCCGAACCTTGCGTTGCTGCTCGCGACGACCGTTCCCATGCCGGGGGTGGACCTTTCAGCCAAACCCGCTCCAGGGCGGCTTGCGATGGGCCTCTTACGTCTGATCCATCCTATCCCGCACCACCACCGGAGCGCCCCGGCTCAGCCCAAGCCCCTCGGCTGCGCTCTGTTCGGCCCGGGCGATCTCCACGACTCCGAACGAATTGACCAGGGCCAGGTACTCCCCAGGCCGGGTGTCGCCATAGGTCCGCAGCAGCGGGAAGGCATGATTTCCGGCGTGCACCAGTGGAAGCCGGTGGCGCTCGATCAAGTGAGCATCGATGTTGGTGATCAGATTGCCGAAATGATCGATGGTAATGATCACGCCCGATACGCTCGCCCCCTCCACGGTCGGCTCATCGACCCAGGCGGGGACCAGAGTGCTGACACGATCCCCCAGGTCCTCCGGCCGGCAGCGCCCCGCCGCCAGCTCGGCGGCGATCGGGGCGAAGATATCGCGCCCGTGAAATGTCGCGCTCGGGCGAGTGACCCCGAATCGGGCCAGGTTCGCGGCATTGAAGCGCACGATGTTGGCATCTGGATGCCGCCCGACAATGGGCGCCAACAGGCCGTTATCGGGCGCCAGAAAAACATGCCCCCGAGCCGTGACCGCCACGATTTCACGTGAGGTACCGACGCCAGGATCGATCACTGCAACGTGCACCGTCCCCAAGGGAAAATACTCGAAGGCGCGCGCCAGCCAGAAGCCGGCTTCGGCGGGCCAGTGGACGACGATCTCATGCGTGAGATCGATAATCTTTGCCTCGGGGAAGCGGGTGAGAATGCGCCCCTTCATCACCCCGACAAAAGGCCCCTGGTGGCCGAAGTCCGTGGTGATGGTGAGGACGCCTGGCGGCTTATCGGGAAAGGTCATTGGTATCGCTCCACCAGGAGAGAATAGCGCACAATTTGCGCCCGAGTTCATGGGCTACCGGAGGGAGTACCAGCTTTGAGCTCCGCTTACGACAGACTACCTCTGAACGCGCTGCGCGTGTTCGAGGCCGTAGCAACTCGCCTCAACTTCTCCGACGCGGCAGAGGCGCTTCACGTTACACCGGCCGCGGTGAGCCAGCAGATCAAGGCGCTGGAAGACTACCTGCAGACTCCATTACTTCGCCGGGACGGCCGGGGGGTGCAGCTTACCCTCGAGGGCAGCCGGCTCCTGCCCGGCCTGCGGCGTGGATTGGACGAGCTCGAAGCCGCGTTGCAGCAGATCCGTCAGGAACGCGAAACCGGCACCCTGAATGTGAGCACGCTGCCCTCCTTCCTGCAGAAGTGGCTGACGCCTCGCCTGGCCGATCTCAATGCCCGGCATCCGGAAATCGATTTCCACTTTCATGCCTCCGGGGAGCTCGTCGACTTCGCGCGGACTGACTTTCATGCGGCTATTCGGCTTGGACGCGGTCTATATCCGGGCCTGCATTGCGAGAAGGTCCTCGATGAGTACCTGGTGGCGGTCTGCTCGCCGGCGGTCCTGGAAAAGTATGGCCCGCTTTGGGAGGTGGGACAGGGGGGCCTGACCAGGTTGCCGCTGCTACACGGGACCGAGCTCGACTGGGCGAGCTGGTGCGCGGGTGAGATTGACCCCCTTACGACCCTGCGAGGTGCGTTCATAGATGACTCAGCGGCACTGCTGACCGCGACCGTCGAAGGCGTCGGGTTTGGCATCCTGCGCTGGACTCTCGCCGCCGGCGAGCTGCAGGCCGGGCGGATAGTGCTCGCCAGCAAGCAGGTGCTGCCCTTCCAGAATGCATACTACTTCGTGTGCCCCGAGTCCTATCTCGCCCTGCCGAAGGTGGCGGCGCTGCGCAACTGGCTCCAGGTCCAGGCACAGCAATTCGCCCCACCGCCTTCCGTGGCCGGATCGCAACGTCAGACTCAGTCAAAACGCATCCGCGCACCAGCGGAGCCCCGGCGACGCACTTGAATAGTGGTACGTCGGCACCGCGGATGCAGTTCATCAGAATCTGGATCTCCTGTTGGCGCAACGTAGTCCTTACACGTTGCTGCTGGCGGGCGATCATGTTTACAAAATGGACTATCACAAGTTGCTCGAGCAGCATGTCGATAGCGGTGCGGATGTTACGGTCGCCTGCGTACCGGTGCCGGCTGAGGAATCGGCGTCGTTCGGGGTGTTAGGAGTCGATGACCGTAAGCGTGTCTGCAGTTTCATCGAAAAGCCGCAGCCCTCGAGCCTCAGGTTGAGCGGACCTCGGACCATCCTCGCCTCGATGGGTGTGTACGCGAGGACGCTGGCGATGAGAGCTCTTCTCATGACTTCGGGCACGATATCCTGCCGCGCGCCGTGAAAGAAGGTCGCGTCGCAGCCTACGCGTTCACGGATGCGACCGGCGGGCCGGGGTACTGGCGCGACGTCGGCACGGTGGAGGCATTCTGGCACGCGCACATGGAACTGTTGCTGCCCGAGCCGCCGCTGGAATTGTATGACCCTGCCTGGCCGATCATAACCTTGCCCGAGCAGCTGCCGCCTGCCAGGCTGTTGTACGCCGCCGGGCGGCACGGCTTCGTGGCGAATTCCCTGCTTGCGGGCGGCGTCGTAGTCAAAGGCGCGACAGTGACCAACAGTGTGCTGGCCGGGAACGTGCAGGTCAGTGAAGGCACCCTCCTCGATGAATCTGTCGTGTTGCCCGGCGCGCGGATCGGCGCCAACTGCAAGCTGCGGCGAGTGATTATCGATGAGGGTGTCGAGATTCCCGACGGTACGAGCGTTGGGTGGCAGCCCGTCTCACCGTTGGAGACAGTGAGAACGGGCACTTGCATCACCTTGATATCGCGCGACTGGGTACCGCCAGCGCCGTTCGACGACGAGATCCGGTCGGTCGCGTGAGCCACGCGACGTACTGGTGCACGCGGGCTGCGCGCCCCGGACAAAAACCGCGCTTTTTGCCCGCCGCCGAATCGAAGGGAGGCGTGGGTCCGCTCAAAGCGCCACAGGCGACTTTGAGCCCATAAGAGAATTCCGCCGCTCCTCGATTGAGGCCTGCAGCTTGTCGAAAGGCTCGATGAACTTCTTCACGCCCTCGCTCTCGAGCTGATCAGCGACCGCCGCCATGTTGATACCCAATTCCTGCAGGGTGGCGAAGGTTTGGCTGGCACCCGGGATCTGGGGCTCGAGGCGCGGCTCGGGCTTACCCATGCTCCGATAGGCTTTGATGGTTTCGCCGGGCATGGTGTTCACAGTATCGGGAGCTATCAGCTCCTCCACGTACTTCACCGGGCTGTAGGTCGGGTCCTTCGTGGAGGTGGATGCCCACAACAAGCGTTGTATCCGGGCACCGCGACTGGCGAGCGCCTTCCAACGGGGCGAGGCGACGAGCTCCTCATAGATTCCATAAGCGCGGCAAGCGCTGGCAATCGCTGAGGTGCCGCGCAGCTTGCGCGCCTCGGCTTTACCCTTGGCCGCCAGATCATCGAGTTGCTTGTCGACGAGGGTGTCGATACGGCTCAAGAAGAAGCTCGCCACGGAGGCGATCTTATCGATTGGCTTATCTGCGGCGAGACGTGCCTCGAGGCCATCAAAGTAGGCGTTCGCTACGGCGCGATAGCGATCGGGTGAAAACAGCAGAGTCACGTTGACGTTGATGCCGGCAGCGATGGTGTCGCGGATTGCGGTGAGTCCCGCTTTCGTACCGGGGATCTTGATCATGGCATTCGGGCGCTCGAGCCGAGCCCAAAGGCGCTTCGCCTCGGCGTTAGTGCCAGCGGTGTCATGAGCCAGGTGCGGCGAGACCTCCATGCTGACGAAGCCATCGCCACCGTTGGTGCTGTCGTAAAGCTTGCGGAACAAATCGGCCGCGCGGCGCAGGTCCTCGATGGTCAGCGTCTCATAGAGCGCGATATTGGAGGCTTCCTTGGGCAGCAGCTCCGCGATTGCGCGCTGGTACTGCGGCTCCTTGTTAATGGAAGCCGCGAAGATGGCCGGGTTGGAGGTGACCCCCGCGATACCGTCGTCCTGGATCAGCCGTGCGAGCGCACCGTCGTCGAGCATCGTGCGGCCAATGTCATCCTGCCAGACGCTCTGGCCGAGCTTGCGCAATTTCAACAACGGATTGTCAGCGTTTGCGTTCATGCGAGGTCCTTACGCACTCAAAGGCGCGTTCTCAAGAATTCATGCTCTCATCCTGACTATCCTGCCATATCCAGTCCTGGACTTCCGGCATGTCCTCGCCGCGCTGGACGATATAGTGTGCGTGCTCGGTGAGCTTGTCCCGCATCAGCTGCCGCAGGTGGGCAGCGCGATAGCCGAGCTTGGGTACACGATCGATGACATCCATGACCAGGTGGAACCGGTCCAGATCGTTACGCACCACCATGTCGAAGGGTGTGGTGGTCGTCCCCTCTTCCTTGAAGCCGCGAACATGCAGATTGTCGTGGTTGTGGCGCCGGTAGGTCAGCCGGTGAATGAGCCACGGGTAACCGTGAAACGCAAACATGACAGGTTTGTCGGTAGTAAACAGGGTATCGAACTCGCGGGTCTTGAGGCCGTGAGGATGCTCCTCTTCAGGCTGCAGGGTCATGAGATCGACGACGTTCACCACGCGGATTTTGAGCTCCGGCAGGTGCTCGCGCAGAATGCTCACCGCCGCCAGCGTTTCCATGGTGGGAACATCTCCGGCGCACGCCATGACGACATCGGGATTGCCGTCGGCATCGTTGCTCGCGAACTCGAAAATCCCGATCCCGGCCGCGCAATGTTTGATGGCGGCATCCAGGTCGAGCCACTGCAGCTCGGGCTGCTTGCCAGCGACAATCACGTTCACCACATTGCGACTGCGCAGACAATCCTCCGCGACACACAGCAGCGTGTTGGCATCGGGCGGCAGATAGACGCGCACGACGCTCGACTTCTTGTTGACGACGACGTCAATGAAGCCCGGATCCTGGTGTGAAAAGCCGTTGTGGTCCTGGCGCCAGACGTGCGAGCTCAACAGGATGTTGAGTGAGGCAATATCGCGGCGCCACGGGATGCGCCGCGCCGCCTCCAGCCATTTCGCATGTTGATTGAACATGGAATCGATGATGTGGATGAAGGCTTCGTAACACGCGAACAAGCCGTGCCGGCCGGTGAGCAGATAGCCCTCCAGCCAACCCTCGCACTGGTGCTCGGAGAGCACCTCCATGACCCGTCCATCGGGCTTGAGGTGGCTGTCGCCGGGGACGATCTGACCGAGCCAGGTGCGCTCGGTCACCTCGAACACCGCGTCCAGGCGGTTCGAGCTGGTCTCGTCGGGACCGAACAGTCGGAAATTGCGCGCCGCGGCACTATTCTTGAACACCTCGCGCAACCACTTGCCGAGAACGCGGGTCGATTCACCCATCTTGACGCCGGCCTTCGGCACGTCGACCGCGTAGGCGGCGACAGGCGGCAGTGTCAGCTCTGCCAGCAACAGCCCGCCGTTCGCGTGCGGATTGAAGCCCATGCGGCGCGCACCTTTGGGCGCCAGCTCCAGAATCTGCGGTTGCGGAGCGCCCTGCGCATCGAACAGCTCGGCAGGACGATAGCTGCGCAGCCAGTCCTCCAGCATGCGCAGGTGCGCCGGGTTCGTGGCCAACCCCGCCAGCGGCACCTGGTGGGCACGCCAGGTACCCTCCACCTGCACGCCATCAACCATCCGCGGACCCGTCCAACCTTTAGGAGTCTGCAGCACAATCATCGGCCAGCGGGGCCGGAAAGTCCGGTCAGCGCCGCGGGCGCGTTCCCTGACGGCGGCGATCTCGTCGAGCGCCCGATCGAGCGTCGCAGCCATCTCCTGATGCATGCGCTGCGGGTCATCACCCACCACGAAATACGGCTGCCAGCCATAACCGGTGAGCAAACTCTCCAGCTCGCTGCGCGGGATGCGCGCAAGAATGGTGGGGTTCGCGATCTTGTAACCGTTCAGGTGGAGAATCGGCAGGACGGTGCCATCGGTCACCGGGTTGAGGAATTTGTTGGAGTGCCACGCCGTGGCCAACGGCCCGGTTTCGGCCTCGCCATCGCCAATCACACAGGCGACCACGAGGTCGGGGTTGTCGAAGGCCGCGCCGAAGGCATGCGATAGCGAATAACCGAGCTCGCCGCCTTCATTGATCGAGCCCGGTACGTCCGGGGCGCAGTGGCTCGGGATGCCACCCGGGAAAGAGAACTGCTTGAACAGCCGTTGCATGCCTGCGGCATTGCGTGGCACCGCCGGGTAGAGCTCGCTATAGCTGCCCTCCAGCCAGGTGTTGGCCACCAGCGCAGGACCACCGTGCCCGGGGCCGATGATCGGAATCATGTTCAGGTCGCGAGCCAGAATCACCCGGTTCAGGTGCGCGTAGATGAAATTCAATCCAGGCGTCGTACCCCAATGGCCGAGCAGGCGTGGTTTGATATGGTCCAGAGTCAGGGGCTCGGCGAGGAGCGGGTTGTCGAGGAGATAGATCTGTCCGACTCCGAGGTAGTTAGCCGCACGCCACCAGGCGTGCACACGCTGCAGCTCGACTTCGGTGAGAGGACCTTGGCTCGCTTTCAGCTCGGCGGACATCGCGACTTCCTCAAGGTAGGCTTACAGACAGGTGGTCCGAGGTAGCAGGAACTATTCCAACCACGGACCATTCCTGGAATTGTGGATAACCGAAAGCTTTAGCGTCTTGTACGGAATTATTGCGACAACCTCATGATCGTGGTGACCCTCAATAGCGGCAGCACATCGGTCAAGCTGGCCGCCTACGACACCGCCGCCGGCAAGGCTTCGGCGCGCCTAGCGAGCGATCATCAGTCCGGTCGTGACATGGACGCGAGTACCGTATTGCGCGCCTTCTTGGGCAAGCTTCGCTCTCCACCTGATGTAGTGGTGCATCGAGTCGTTCACGGTGGCGAACGATTCACGCGTCCGGTACGTATCGACGAGGACGTCGTCACGCAGCTGCGGGACCTGTCGGAGCTCGCACCATTACACAATCCCAAAGCGCTCGAATGGATTGACACCGCCCGGGCGATCTGCGGAAGGGATGTCGTACAGGTTGCCGTGTTCGACACAGCATTTTTTGCCTCGCTCCCACGTCGAGCTGCCGAGTACGCGGTGCCGGCGCGAATCGGTATCGACCATGGCGTACGACGCTATGGTTTCCACGGACTCGCACACGAGGCGATGTGGCGTCGCTGCTGCGAGTTATATCCGACGCTGCCCGACGGTGGCCGACTCATAACGGTGCAACTCGGCGGCGGTTGCTCGATCACAGCGGTCGACAAGGGCCATCCACTCGATAATTCGATGGGATTTTCGCCGCTCGAGGGGCTGGTGATGGACACGCGCTGTGGCGATATCGATCCCTCCATCCTCCCCTATCTGCAAAAACGAATGGCCTTGAGCTCGGAGCAGCTCATCGAGACGTTGAATCAAGAATCGGGGCTCCTGGGTCTGTCAGGCAAATACGCCAACCCCGGGGAGCTGCTCGCCGATCCGGCACCGCAATCGCAGTTTGCGGTGGACATTTATTGCTACCGGCTGCGCAAGTACATCGGAGCCTATTGCGCGGTTCTGGGCGGCTGCGATGGCATCGTGTTCGGGGGTGGGGTCGGAGAGCATGTGCCGGAGGTGCGCGAGCGAGCGCTTGCGGATATGGGATGGGCAGGGATTGAGTTGGACGTGGCGGCCAATCGCGCGGCTCGTGGGACGGAAGCGGCAATTCACGCCAGCGGCAGCCGGGTGCGTGTGCAGGTCGTGCCGGTGGACGAGGAGGTGGTGATGGTACGCGGGGCCTTGACCGTAGTGGGGGGTGGCTAACCGTGGCAGTGACGCCAGACACCCCGGCCCGAGGGCCGGAGGGAAAGATGTGGCGCTGCCAAGCTGGAGCCGCCTGGCGCCGCCGGGGGCCTTGCGGGCACGCCCCTTGCCACCCACCTGAGAGCCCATACGTTACCTATGCCGCTTGTGAGCGCGCGAGGCAGGCGACGCAAGCCGGAACCTCGCGAGGTTGCTCGCGACGGCCTCAGGCCGGGTGGCAAAAGGCGAGGTCTGGCAAAGGCGTTCAGGTGTGTGCGTAAATCGATGAAAGTTCAACCGAACCACTCAGGAGGCCCGCTATGAATCAATTTTTTGATGCAGGGAAACTGGCTGACGACATCCACTCCCTTGTGAGCGACGCCGAGGCTCTGCTGAGGGCGACCGCCGGGCAGGCGGGCGAGAAGGCCGCTGAGGCCCGTGAACGGGCGGAAGAGTCCCTGCAATCGCTGCGGGACCGGCTCGAGGACATGGAGGGTGTCGTGAAAGGGCGGGCCAAACAGGTTGACGGCTATGTGCGCGACAACCCGTGGCAGGCGCTGGCGATCGCCGGCGGCGTGGCGCTGCTTTTGGGCATTCTGATGGGACGCAACAAATAGTGGACGAGCGCGTACCAGCAATGGATCCGGAGGCCATGGGCGCCGAGTCGCACGTTGGTGCGCTTCGCGGGCTGCTCGCGGCCGGACTCGACGCCCTGAAAACGCGGCTCGATCTCGCCACGGTGGAAGTGGAGCTCTACCTCATCAAGTTCGTCAGGATGCTTCTATGGGCGCTGGCGGCCCTGGCTTGCGCGCTGTTGGCGTTGGTATTTGGACTGGTCACCATCGTAGTGGCCTTATGGGACAGCCACCGGATGTTGGGTTTGCTGGGCGGCACCGGTCTGTTTGTCGTTCTGGCCGTGATTTTCGGCGCGATCGGTGCCCGGACATTTCGCGGTCGTCCGAATTTGCTGGAGGGCTCGGTGCAACAGCTCGAGCACGATCAGCGTAGCGCCAGGGGCACACCGTGAGCCGGGTGCGGGAGTTGGAGGAAAAGCGGCGCGCCCTGCTCGCCAAATGCGAGGAGCAGCGGGCGGAGCTCATCTACAGGCTGGAGCAGCTGCGTCCGTCTGCTCAGTTGGCAAATCTCTCCGAGCGTGCGCCGGCCATGGCGCTGAATCATCCGATGGCGTGGGTGGCCGCGCTGGCGGGAATGATAACGTTGCTCAGGCCGAAAAGAATGCTCTCATGGCTGACCTTCGCCACGGGAGCCATGTCGATTTTGTCGCGAGCCACCGCCCTGTGGAAGGTGTTCCAGAGCCTGCGCTCGTTGCGGAAGGGATTTCGTTAGCGGCGGGGTGAAGATTCAGCCGCTGCAGTAGGCGGAGTCGACGAGGTTGCCGGCTGCTGTGTCGAGGTGGTCTGTCCTGGTGCGGCCTCCTGCCCGGATTGGCTAGCACCATTTGTAGCGTCTGCAGCAGCAGGCGCCGCAGGTGCATCCATCGAGTGCGGATTAGCAATCTCAGCCGCAGCCTCGGCCGGATCCATGTCGGCTTGCAGCCCGACGACGGTGGGAATGCCGTTAGCCGCCTGCAGGGCCTGTTTGGCGAAGTCCCAATGGATGGCGGCGGTCGTGTTGCCCAGAGCCTGGTCCAGCTTCTGGGACAGCACATCCATGTCGGGCTCAGCCGTATTCTGGCCCTGGTCATCAACCGGCGGATGCGCTTCAACCAGCAACTCGCCATCGGCGAATGCCACTTTCACCGGCTCGTTGATGAGCCAGACTTTGGTTCCGACCGGAATCAACGGAAACAGTGCCGCAACATCCTCCGGATACATCCGGATGCAACCGTGGGTGATGGCCATGCCAACCGCCATCGGGTTGTTGGTTCCATGGATGAGATAGGTGCCATTGCCGGCGGCCAGACGCATCGCGTAGTCGCCCAGCGGATTGTCAGGTCCGGCTTTGACGGGTCCGGGAGGCAGCGGGTCACCGTTGGCGATGTGCTCCTTGCGCACACTCTCGGGCGGATTCCAGATGGGATGTTTCGTTTTCTGGGTAACGTGGGTCTCGCCGAGGGGCGTCTTCCAGTCCATCTTGCCGATACTCACCGGGTAGGTGATCACCACCGGCTTCTCGCCTTTCTTCGGCTTCGGGTAGTAGTAAAGCCGGTGCTCGGGAAGATTGACGACGACCCCTTCGCGCGGGCCGGCAGGCAGGATGCGCCGCCCCGGCAACATGATCTCGGTGCCATCGCCCGGCAGCCACATATCGACGCCCGGATTGGCGCGAATGATCTCGTAGTAGCCCAGACTGTTGCGCCGCGCGATATCCAGCAGCGTGTCCTTGTACACCGTCTTCATATGGGAGTCGGCTCCGACGACGGACGATCCATCGGTCGGCAGCTCATACACCGTGGCCTGGCTGGCAGCGGTGGCGAAAAGACCCCAAAAAAGGAGTGCAAAGACCGGTGCGCGTATCATGTAGTTTCTACCAAAATCCTCTATGCTATTGATCTAGCTGGATTTCATACCCTTCTAGCTCGGGCCTGCCGCGCTATTGTAGACAATTGCGGGCTCCCATCGTTCGAAAATACAGGCACCGCGTTTGCTGTGCACTCCTTAGTCCACAACCAAAGGAGGCATGAGCCATGCGCTTCTTCGTCAAATTCTCGACTGTCGCTGCGGTTGCAGTACTTTCGACTGTCGGATGCCGGGTCATGCACCATGAAGAAACGGCAGGGCAGTATGTCGATGACACTACCCTCAGCGCGCGCGCCAAAACGGCATTGATCAAAGATAGTAACGTGAAAGCGAGCGACTTCAGCGTGCAGGTGTATCAGGGGCATGTGACGTTGACGGGCGTCGCGAAAACCCCGACCGAGTCGAAACTCGCTGAAGAGGACATCCGCGCGATCGATGGTGTGAAGAGCGTCAAGAACGACGTGCGCATTGCCTCCACCGAGACGGCGGTTCCGAAATAGCACAACACTGAAGTACGATGCGGGCTCGTGAATCGAGCCCGCAAACTTCCCCGCGACTTTTACGCGCCAGGCACGCTTGCCATAGCAAGTGACCTCATCGGCATGCACCTGGTGCATGCCGATAGTGGCACACTGCGCGTCGGTCGCATTGTCGAGACCGAAGCCTACATGGGGCCGCAAGATCTGGCGGCCCACTCCTCTCGCGGCCGCACCGCACGTACCGAAGTTATGTTTGGCGAGCCAGGGCACGCTTATGTGTATTTTATCTATGGCTTCTGGAACTGCCTGAATGTGGTTACGGCGGCCGCCGGCGTGCCCCACGCGGTGCTGCTACGCGCGCTCGAGCCCGTCTCGGGCATCACCGACAAAACATGGGGGCCCGGCCTGCTGTGTCGTGCGATGAACATCGACCGGCGCTTGAACGGCATCGATCTGCTGGGCGATGTGTTGTGGTTGGAGCGGCCGTCGGGAAAGCCCAAACGGCCGCGAATCACACGCACCACCCGCATAGGTGTCGACTATGCAGGCGACTGGGCCAAGCGGCCCTGGCGTTTCCTCGATAGCGATTCGCCTTACGTTTCCACAGCGCGGGCAAGCAAGCGCCCGAAGTAGCAGCTGTCGGCGTTTGCGGACAATGCGGGTTTGCGGATCCGAGGTGCCGTATTATTGGCGACATGAAAAAACCGAGCGCCATCATGTTCATTCGACACGCCCTTTTTGCATTGACGCTCGTGCTGGCCTGCGTGCCGTTACGGGCAGCACCTCTGGTGGAAGGGACGGACTACCGCAGTCTCGAGCCGAGACAGCACACCGACGCTCCTGCCAAGATTGTGGTGGTGGAGTTCTTTTCGTACGGCTGCCCTCATTGCAATGAGTTTTATCCCCTGATCAGCGCCTGGGCGGCAAAGCTGCCCAAGGACGTGGTATTGGAAAAGGTTGCCACGGGGATGGGGAGAACCGCGTGGACGAATCTCGCCAAGGCCTATTACGCCCTGGGCGCGACCGGCGACCTGTCACGCCTGGACGGACAGGTGTTTCATGCAATTCATGAAGAGCGTAAGCCGCTGTTTGATGAGAAGGCGATCAGCACATGGGTCGCGGCGCACGGTGTGGACCCGGTGAAATTCACCACGGCATTCGACTCGTTCGGCGTGAATACCAAGCTCACGCAGGCCGAACAGATGGTCGATAACTACAAGATCGATGGCGTACCCGGCTTGGCCATCGACGGCAAGTATGTCGTGATGGGCAACACTTTCGAGCAGCTGCTCTCCAACGCCGATGCGCTGATTGCGAAAGTGCGGGACGAGCGCGGCGCGGCGGCTCACAAGTAGCCCGCCGCACCGCCCGTGGCGGCAAGTGTCAGGTGTAGTGCCAATACGCCTGCGTTACGCAAGGCAGCTCGCCCACCTTTGCGGCGATGAGCGACAGGCGCGCCTCTTCGAGGCCGGCCACGTCCAGCTGGATGTTCAGCGCATCGGTGGTGGTGAATTCGGCGATGACGCGCCTGGGCAGAACACCCAGATTTTGAAAACGCTCCAGGACGCGCATCAGCACGCCCGCGTCAGCCTCTGCTACGACTCGCAGCCGCAGCAGCGAAAGTGACTCGAAACTACCCATGACATCCAACCCCTCAACAACTCATCCTCGCCACGAATACCCACGGTGACCGTCGCCTTCGCGATAGCCGGCCTGGTAATTCGTCCAATGAGTTGTACGGGCTGGGTCATGGGTTTGTAGTCACCTTTCGCAGTTAAGCATGGCTGGACGCGGGGCGCCTGTCAACGCCGCGGTGTGTACGGACTGCTCAACACCTGGCCGGCCGCTGCAGTGGCGTTAGGCGGTGCTCCGGGTGCGCGGAGCCTGTCCTCCGCCCCGGGCATCGGCACCGTCACTGTAGGAGTTCCCTGCTGCGGCGACGGCCGCACCAGAGGACCGGTATCGGGCAGCGCCGCGAGATTGAACAGCTCGGGCCGGAGCGTGCGATAGCGCTCAACTCCCACGAACAGCGTGGACGGATCACGTTCCAGGCGGCGCGCAACCTCCGCAAGCGTGGCCACTCCCCGCTCTGTCGCATACCAGGTAATCAATGCACGCGCCAGAGAGAGGCGCCGCTGTCGCGAGCGCGACAACACCTCACTGCGCTCGACTCCAAGCGTACAGGACACCGTATCAATCACCTGGTCCAGCGAGTAGCTGCTGCGATAGACCTGCATATGGCGTGGAATGTCCGCCACGAACTGGCGATCTCCCAGCACGCGCGGATCCTCGTCGCTACCGCGTTCAAAGTGACCGCCCTCATCTGGTGCAGGCGCCTCTGACATAAATCGCGCGTAGGAGGAGCGCGCCTGTTCCGGCCGTTGCGACAACATGCGCAGCGCAACCGACGTCGTCAGCCAGGGAATGTTTGCCATGCCGCTGTAGGCACGCTGGCTACTGAGGGCGTACTCGTTGGGATCTGTAAGAGTGCCCGAGCGCACGGGAATCAAATGCAGGTAACGGATCAACTTCAAGAGGTACGCATCTGGATCGATCAACAGCGAATGGTAACGCTGTTGAAACAGATGGCCTCCGTTACCCTGGCGCCGGTGCACACGGCGCGCATACTGACTACTGAGCCGTTGCATCAACCGCCCCACCGGCATGTCGGTGACTTGCAGGGCCAGGTGAATTGCATCGACCTCCCAGCAGAATGCATGCACGCGTGCGCGGCAGCGCGCGAGCATCGTAGCCAGGAGCCGCTCGAAAGTGGCGTAATCGGCGGCGTCGGTGAAGATTGGTTGGCGGGCATTACTACGTTGAACCACGTAGTAAACTCCACCAGGTACATGAAGTCTGGATCGGCGTGACATCCTTTTCCCCTACCGGAATTCCGGTTGCTCAATCATTGAGCAGCTACGCGTTGCGTCGTTGCCGCGTGATCGTCCTCCACAATGCCGCTGCAAGCAAGCGGTACCGCCCACGTCCACTTCACATACTGCAACGACGGACGCGAGACTAAACCAAGAAGCAGGCAGCTACTGACCCCCGCCTAGGGCGCCGGAACACAAAATCCTTTTGTTATTACCGGTACCGAGAAGCGCTAGGTCCCTATCTCACGGACAAGTGGTCTGCACGTACTCCCTCGACACCATCCGCTCGACAACGTTCACGCGGGAGACAGTAACTGCCACTTACGTTACTGCTGCGACACAGCGGGATATCTCACTGCGATGCAAAATTTTTTTTATTTTTTGTTTGCGCCCGATCGGACCGAAAGGCGTCACGGGCGCTCAGCTATGGAGCTGCGCACGCATACTGTCATGCAGTCGATACCGGGGCAAGCTCAAGAAGCTGACTGCCCTCCGGAACCCGGTCGCCGCGCGCGAAATGCACCACCTTCACCACGCCATCGCTGGGCGCGCGAATGCTGTGCTCCATTTTCATTGCTTCGATCACCATCAGGACCTCGCCTGCCGCGACCGACTGCCCCGCTTTGACCGTAACCGCGGCAACCACGCCGGGCAGCGGTGTAGTGAGGCCGCCTTGAGCGGCCGTCGCCGAGAATTCCTTCAGGCGCGGGTCGTCCAGCAGGACCTCAAAGTGCTCACCCTTGGCCCAGAGGTGGATTCGGGAGTCCTCACGAAGATAGCCGGCCTGCTCGCGCACTCCTGCAACGGTGACGGCAACGGTACCGTTTGTGGAAGCCAGATCCGCCAGGGCGAGAGCATTTTGCGCATCGACCACGAGCGCAGTCGGGCGGCCTCGTGTGAATAGGATCTCAACGGCGTGATCGTGCCCATGCCACGCGAGTTTGTACTCGACGCGCGCCGCCAGGTTGGGCGTAAAGCCGTCGACAGTCTCCCAAGGGCTGGCTCGATGGGTCACTGACGGAGCGTTCGACGAGGCGTATACCGCCAGGGCCGCGAGCGCGATCAGCGACGCATCGAGGTCCTTCGGTCCGGCGAATTCCGGGCCGACCTGCTGGAGGAAGGCAATACTGTGGCGGACTTCGAGGAAGCGCGGGTCGCGAAGGACGCGGCTCAGCCACTTGTCATTCGTTTGTACCCCAACGCAACGGATCTGGCCGAGTGCGGTTGCAAGGCGCACCGCCGCTTGTGTGCGATCGGGAGCCCAGGCAATGACCTTGCCCAAGAGTGAGTCATATGTGGCCGGGACGACATCGCCGGTAGTAAAGCCAGCGTCCACCCGAACCGATTCACCTGAGGGCCACTGCAGCAGGCGCAAGTCGCCCGCGCTAGGCAGGAAGTCGCGGTCAGGGTCCTCCGCACAGACGCGCGCCTCGATAGCGTGCCCGTTGAGGCGGATCTCTTGTTGAGACAGCGGCAAGGGCTCGCCGCTCGCAACACGCAACTGCCATTCCACCAGATCGAGGCCGGTCACCGCTTCGGTGACGGTGTGCTCCACCTGCAGGCGCGTGTTCATTTCCATGAAATAAAACTCTCTTCCGTCGAACAGAAATTCGACGGTGCCGGCGCTGACGTAACCGATCTCGCGCGCCACCAGAAGAGCGGCGGCACGCAGACGGTCGTGAATCGCGGCGGGAATCGCCGGCGCCGGCGCCTCTTCGAGTAACTTCTGATGGCGGCGCTGAATCGAGCAGTCGCGATCGCCCAGGTGTACGAAGTGACCGTGAGTATCGGCGAATACCTGCACCTCGATATGGCGCGGCGCGGGCAGATATCGCTCCAGCAACAGCGCACTGTCACCAAATGCACTTTCGGCGAGTCGCCGCGCCCCCGCAAGAGCGGGCCCTATCTCGGCCTTCTCGTGAACAATCCGCATTCCCTTGCCGCCGCCGCCGGCAGCGGGTTTGATAATCAGCGGCAGCCCCAACTCGAGAGCTGCGCGCTCCAGGTGTTCGAGATCCTGTTGGGACCCTTCGTAGCCGGGCAACACCGGAACACCGGCGGCGCGCATTCTTGCCTTCGCCACGATTTTCGAGCCCATGGCGGCAATGGCGGATGCCGGCGGCCCGACAAACACGAGTCCCGCATCGGCACACGCCCGCGCGAAGTGTGAGTTCTCGGAGAGAAAGCCGTAACCCGGATGAATGGCCTCAGCGCCGGCCGTGCGCGCGGCCTCCAGAATGCGCTCGACGTTGAGATAGCTTTCACGAGCAGCCGCGGCGCCAATATGGATCGCATCGTCGGCTTCGCGGACATGTTGCGCATTGGCATCGGCGTCGGAAAACACCGCGATCGTGCGCACACCAAGCCGGCGCGCGGTGCGGAAGATGCGGCAGGCAATCTCGCCGCGATTCGCGACCAGGAGACTCTTAATCACTTGAGTGCTGGCTCCTACATCCGGAATAGTCCGAAGCGAGTCTCTCGCTCCGGGGCGTTTCGGACCGCAGCGAGGGCCAGCGAGAGGACACGGCGGGTGTCGACGGGGTCGATCACGCCATCATCCCAGAGTCGGGCCGACGCATAATACGGATGCCCTTGGCGCTCGTACTGATCTCGAATTGGCTTTTTGAATGCTTCTTCTTCGTCCGCGCTCCACGCGGCACCCTTCATCTGATCCCGCTTCACGGTGGCAAGAACGCTGGCGGCCTGCTCGCCTCCCATTACTGATATCCGGGAGTTAGGCCACTGGAACAGGAAGCGGGGCGAGTACGCTCTGCCGCACATCGCGTAATTGCCGGCTCCGTAGCTTCCCCCGATGATAACAGTCAACTTCGGCACGCTCGCGCAGGCGACGGCCGTCACCAGTTTGGCTCCATCCTTCGCGATGCCACCGGCTTCGGCGCGCTTGCCGACCATGAAGCCTGTGATGTTTTGCAGAAACAGCAGAGGGATCTGCTCCCGGCAGCAAAACTCCACGAAGTGCGCGCCTTTCAAGGCACTCTCGGAAAACAGAATGCCGTTGTTCGCAAGGATTCCGACCGGGTAACCGCCAATGTGCGCAAAACCGCACACCAGCGTGGTGCCGTAAAGTTCCTTGAACTCGTCGAGCTCCGAGCCGTCAACGAGGCGGGCAATCACCTCGCGAACATCGTACGGTTTGCGCAGGTTCGCTGGGACTACGCCGTAAAGTTCCGCCGGATCGTAGCGCGGCTCCAACGAGGCGCGGGTCGGACTCGTATCCGGAGCGGCCTTCAAACGACCCACAATCCTTCGCGCGATCGAAAGTGCGTGGGTGTCGTTCTCGGCGTAGTGATCACACACGCCGGACTCCCTACAGTGCACATCCGCGCCGCCGAGAGATTCGGCATCGATGTCCTCGCCCGTAGCCGCCTTCACGAGCGGCGGCCCCCCCAGGAACACACGGCCCTGATTTCGGACGATGACATTCTCGTCGGACATCGCTGGAACATAGGCACCGCCGGCGGTGCATGAGCCGTGAACGACTGCTATTTGCGCGACACCCTCGGCCGAGAGGGTCGCCTGGTTAAAGAAGATGCGGCCGAAGTGATCACGGTCGGGGAATACTTCATCCTGCGCCGGCAGGAACGCGCCACCACTCTCAACAAGGTAGACACACGGTAAGCGGTTCTCGCGGGCTATCTCTTGCGCGCGCAGATGCTTCTTCACCGTGATGGGATAGTAAGTACCACCTTTCACGGTGGGGTCGTTCGCCACGATTACACACTCGCGACCGCTCACCCGCCCTACTCCGGTGACGATTCCCGCCGAGGCAATGTCTCCGCCGTACATGCCGTGGGCCGCTAACTGCGACAGCTCGAGGAATGGACTTCCCGTGTCCAGGAGCACCCGGATTCGCTCCCGGGCCGTGAGCTTTCCCGCAGCGCGGTGTTTTTCCACGGCGGCCTTTGATCCGCCTTGCGCAATTCGCGCCGCTTCCCGCTGCAGCTCCTCAGCTAAAGACTGCATGAGTCGCGCGTTGTCGCGAAATTCCTCGCAGTGGGCGTCGATCCGGGTGGACAGTCGGGGCATGCTCTTGTCACGGTTGCCGGTTTGTCGGACAATCATACGATCCTACTGTAGGCGAGGCAAGCTCATGGATGCCACCGAGTGCACCGATTTCGATTTTGGCTTGGGTTCCGATCTCGAGGAGATCCGTGGCCAGGTGCGTCGCTTCGCGCGTGAGCAAATCGCGCCGCGCGCTGCCGAGATCGACCGTACCAATGAATTCCCACGCGACCTGTGGCCCGCCCTGGGGGAGCAAGGATTGCTCGGCGTCACGGTGCCCGAGCGCTGGGGAGGCGCAGACCTCGGCTATCTCGCGCACGTCCTGGTCATGGAAGAAATCTCACGCGCCTCCGGTGCCGTCGGCTTGTCGTACGGCGCACATTCAAACCTGTGCGTGAATCAACTGCGACTCAACGCCACCGATGCGCAGCGTGACCGCTACCTCCCGAAGCTGGTGAGCGGCGAGCACGTGGGGGCACTCGCCATGTCCGAGCCCGGTGCTGGCTCCGACGTCGTTTCGATGCAGTTGCGGGCGCAGAAGCGCGGCGATCAGTACATTCTCAATGGCCGCAAGATGTGGATCACCAATGGTCCGGATGCGGATGTTTTCGTGGTTTATGCGAAAACCGAGCCCTCCGCGGGCGCCCGTGGCATTACCGCTTTCATTGTGGAGCGCGGTTACGCAGGCTTTTCGACCGCACAGAAGCTCGACAAATTCGGCATGCGGGGCTCGGGTACCTGCGAGTTGGTGTTCGATGACTGCGCGGTGCCGGCGGAGAATCTGTTGGGGGCCGAAAACGGCGGTACACGGGTATTGATGAGCGGGCTCGACTACGAGCGCGTGGTGCTCGCCGGTGGACCCTTGGGACTGATGGCGGCGGCACTGGATCTGGTGTTGCCCTATATTCATGAGCGCAAGCAGTTCGGGCAACCCATTGGGACTTTCGAGCTGATGCAGGGCAAGATCGCGGACATGTATGCAGCATTGAACGCGAGCCGTGCCTATGTGTACTGCGTGGCCCGGGCCTGCGATGCCCGCACGGTGAAGCGTCGCGACGCCGCCAGCTGCATTTTGTTCGCCGCGGACCGGGCGACCCAGGTGGCACTCGAGTCGATTCAGGCGCTCGGCGGCAATGGATATATCAACGACTTTCCGGCGGGGCGGTTGCTGCGGGATGCGAAGCTTTATGAGATCGGTGCGGGAACCCAGGAGATCCGCCGCATGTTGATCGGGCGCGAGTTGTTCGAGGCGGCGGCGTGACACGGGTGCAGCGAGGCGAGACTGATCGGGTTGTGACCGAGCGGCGACCGAGCGGCCAGCGAGGGAACCCCCAGCGGGGGTTAGCGAGGGAATCCCCAGCTGGGGCGGTAGAGCGCGCCGCGCCCGAGGCTGTTCGCTTCGAGCAGATTTTGATCGAGCCTGCTTACCGGAAAGTGGCGGCGGCGATCGGCGATCGGATCGTAAGCCGAAGCCTGCGCGAGGGGGAGCGTCTGCCGCCCGAGACTGAGCTGGCGCGGCAGTTTGGCGTGAATCGTTCGACCATCCGCGAGGCGCTGCGGGAGCTCGAGAGTGGCGGATTGGTGAAGCGGCGGCCCGGCTCGAAGCTCATGTCCGTGAGCCGTCCGCAGCACGATGCTATCGCCGAAGGCGTAAGCCGCGCGCTGGTCATGCACGATGTGACCTTCCTGGAGGTGTGGTCGGCGCTGACCATCCTCGAGCCGCCGATTGCAGAGGAAGCCGCCCGGGCGCGTACGGCAAACGACCTGACGTCCGTGACGAACGCTTGGGAAAGGTACGTTGAGAATAACGCGGACACCGGTCTGGCCGTTCACCACACCGCTGAGTTTTTCCGTTGTGTTGGCCGCGCGACGCATAACCAGGTTCTGGGCCTCGCCCAGGAGCCCCTCCTCCAGCTCCTGGAACCCTCGCTGCGAGTGATGATCGACAAGGTCCCGCAGGCGCGAGCGCGTATCGCGACGGCTCAAAAACGCATTGCCGAGGCGCTGGAGCAGCGGGATACGGAAGGCGCGCGCAATTGGATGGCGAAGCACATCCGCGACTTCCGCAAAGGCTATGAAATCGCGGAAATCGATCTGGAGCTGCGAGTCACGGTGGGCTGATCAGGGCGCCATCTGCACCTGATCCATCAGGCGCGCGGTCTCCCGCGAAAGAATGCCCTGGAACAGCGGTTGCAGCTGGGCGTAGTACGATGGCGGCAACGCCTTCGGGTCCGGGGGCGGGACAAAGTTCGTCCACTCGAGCGCATAATTGCCGCCCCACTCGCGGCCCTTCAGCTCCGGGCCCGCCGGGGTGGGCGCGACCAGCAGCAACTCCGTCATGCCAAACAGCTGCGGCTTGCCGTCCTGAGTCGTCTCGCCGCTGACAAAGCCCCAACCCCGTAAGTAGTCGGGCAGGTCCTTGCGGCGCGCGGACCCGGCATGGGTGCCATCGTTCAAGCCCGGAGCGAGCACGATGACGGCCTGCAACTGTTGGTTGTTGATCAGGTGTCCGAACGGCAGGACGCATTCTTTGGGCAGGCTCTTGTTGAACCCGTTATTCAGGAAACAGTCCTCGCGGGCATGCTCGAGCTCGGCGCCCGGGGGGAGCGGCACCAGCGTCAGACCCATCTGGGTGGCGCGGTCCTTCAGTGCATCCACCAGCATCGCATCCGTAGCCCAATCGACTGTGTCGGTCTTTAAAAAGCTGTCCTTGAGGGCACGGGCGCCATGGAAGTGGGTGACTTCCGGGCGTAACAGGCTGACCACGCCGACGCGCGCGCCTTTCGGCAAGATCAACGGTGTCGCGTCCCTGGCCGCCAACGGCGCACTGAACGCCAACAGTACCAACCTGAGGGCCACCAAGGCACCCATGCCGCTTGTGAGCGCGCGATGCGCGCGACGCAAGCCCAAACCCCGCGAACTTAAGCCTCGTGACATGGTACCCCGGGCGGGAGTTATGTTCCCCGCACTGCGGAGTCTAGCGCGCCGGGCCGTCCGCTAGAAGGGCCGGCTTCGCTCGCGGAAATTCGCTCGTTCCGCCACGGCTTTCACATCCACCCGCGGCCGGCCATCCGTGAGGGTGTGGCATTCGAGCAGTGGCTCACATTTCAGGTGGCATTCAGGCTCGAATTTGGGCGTTAAGTCAAGTTTTCTGCGGTGCAGACGTTATCAAATATGCGCATCGTAGTTTTCCGCAAGATTCAGCCTTGTTGTGCGCGCATTGCGCGCCCACAAGCGGCACAGGTGCCAGAAAGGTCATCAGGTTTGTCGTCCCTAACTAAACACATGCCAGCCGTAGCCGGCTATCGCGAGCGGTTGGCTACACTCCAGGGAGCCTGGGACAGCCTCGCGCTGCTGTCACATCTCAGCCAGGACGGCACCAATCTGAGTGGCACGCGGCAAGCGTTCGAGTCGCTCGCGGGAGATCTCGTGACGCACCTCGAGACACAGACTCACAAGAAGGCGCTGCTTGCCGCTCGTGCGCGAGCCCAGGTCGTCATCGACGTCCTGGTGCGCAATCTGTTCGAACGGTCGGCGGATATAGGCTTTCTCGCGGCGGACGCGACAATCCGCCGCCTGGCGGAGGAAATCTGCGAGCCGCACCCTGCGGCCGCCCTGCGCTCGCTGCAGCGTCACTTTTCCGAGTACGTCGCAAAGTACTCGGTCTACCACAATGTCATATTGATCTCGGCCACCGGCGAAGTCCTGGCGCAGCTCGAAAATGGCGGCGCGCCCGCAACCACACTCGACCCGCTGGTGGCGAACACGCTGGCGAGCGAGCGCGGTCACATCGAGAGCTGCCGGCAAAGCGACCTGGTCCCCGGGCGGCGTCGTGCCCTCATCTATTCGCACCGCATCGCCTCCGAGCGCCGCACACTCGGTGTCCTGTGCCTGTGTTTTCGCCTGGATGACGAGTGCGAACACATCTTTTCAACCTTGTGCTCGGGCACTGACTGGACCGTCCTCTCGGTGTTGGATGTCAATAACGAGGTGATTGCGAGCAGCGACCCCTATCAACTGCCGGTCGGCGCGCGCCTGACACCGGGCGACGGCGCCAAGGGCGACATCATCCGCTTCGCAGGCCGCGAGTACCTGGCAGTCACCCGTGAGGGCCAACCCTACCAGGGGTATGCCGGTCCGCAGTGGCGCGGCCATGTAATGATCCCTCTCGAGCGGGCTTTCGAAGCGCAGCAGAGTGAGACAGTGGGCTGCACGTCGGAGGTTCTGGCGGACCTGCGTGCCAGCGCCGCTACCTTCTCGTCCGCGCTTAGCGAAATTCCGCGCAAGGCCGATGCGGTTCAACGCGACCTCAACCGCTCGGTCTGGAATGGCAGCGTGCGCCTGTCATTGGCCGACCATGGCGATAGCACCTTCGCCAAGGCCCTGTTGCGAGAAATCAGCAACATGGGACGCAAGACCACCGAGGTGTTCGAGCATTCCATCGAGGAATTGCACGAGACTGTCGTGTCCAGCGTGCTGCACGACAGCCAGTTCATGGCCTCGCTGGCGAGCGAGCTCCTCGCCCGTAATCTGTACGAGCGCGCCAACGACTGCCGCTGGTGGGCCATGGATGCGATGCTCGTTGGTTGCCTGACGGCAGCCGCCGGCTGTGACAACGAAGCAGCAACGCGAGTCCTGCGTCACATCAACAGCCTCTACACGGCTTATCACTGCATCGTGCTGTTGGACTCCGAGCGGCGGATCGTAGCGAGCTCCCGCACGGATCAGGAACCCTTGATCGGTACGAGCGTCGCTGAGACTTGGGCGGGCCATGCTTTGACGGTCAGTAACGCTCAAGGCTATAGCGTCTCGGGCATGGAGCCGAGCGCGCTTTACGACAATCGCGCGGCTTATGTCTTTGCAAGCCCGGTGCGGGGCCCGCAAGGTCAGGTCGTCGGATGTGTCGCAGCGGTGTTCGATACCGGCCCACAGCTGGCGGCGATGTTGCAAGACTCGCTGCCGCGCGACGAGCATGGCAAGCCGCTTGCGGGCGCGGTGGCCCTGTTTCTGGATCGCGACCTGCGCATCCTCGCCAGCTCAGAGCCAGTAGACGCCGGGCAGCTCACCCTGCAGTGGATTCGCGAAACCGGCAGACAAAGTTGCTCGCGGATCGCGCGCGATGGCGATAGCTACTACGCGATCGGCACCAAACCGGACACGGGATATCGCGAATTCTCCGGCCTGGGCGGCTATGGCGTGGTGATGATTCCAATCGGCAAAGCGTCCAGCCGCACTGGCGGGCGTTGCGAGCTGCCACAGCGCGCAGCGACACGCAACGCCACAGGCAAGCACGATGTCCGCGAGTTCGCGACATTCGCAGCGGGGGACAGCTGGTATGCCCTGCCGACCGCCAATGTCGTCGAAGCAGTCGACGCCCGTGCGCTGCAGACGTTGCCCACGGTCGAGCACTGGTATGCCGGATACCTCATGTTTGGCGGAGAGCCCATCGCGGTGGCCGATCTGTCCAGAGTCCTCGGGCACAGCTGCGTGGAAAGCCCCAGGATCGTGGTGGTCATCCGTGTACCGGGACGCCCCAAGCCCTTCGGACTGCTACTCGAGTTGTTAGGCGACGTTTCCGAGGTGCCCACGGATCGGTTGCTACCCATCGACGGCTCGAGCGACCAGCTCGCGACGCTGGCGATCGAGCCTGCCGACCCCAACGCCTCACTGGTGATGGTTCTGAGTCCGGATCGCATCGCTACCCTCCTATACGGCGAGGCGCCGCCGCTCCCAGAAGTGGCCGCAGCCTGAGACCATCAGACCTCCACAGACGCTGCCAGACCGCCGTGCGGTGAGTTCCCGCGGGTAACCGCGGGGTGCGCTCCCTTTCGCGCAGGGAGCGCCGTACGCGCCGGATGCCCGGCTTACATATGTCGCAATGCGCGGACACTGGTCATGTCTCGCGCGCTGCACCATGCTGTTATAGGGCATACCGGCGCGGGATATGTCGGCAGATGTTTCACCGCGAGGGCGGTGGGATTATTCTGAGCCCAGTCATAGGGGAGTGACACCAAGGCATGAGCTCCACGCGGAAGTTCGTTTCGGCGCGCATCAAGGACGCCGAGCTCCAATCGCATGACCCGGTTTCGAGTCAGCGCGACTCAGAGCTGCCCGCGTCCGCGCCTTCACGCGGAGAGATGGCGCGGCGCTTTCGGGAATTCGACTGGTCCGCGACACCTCTGGGACCGGTGGAGTTCTGGCCCGAGAGCTGGCGCAACGCCGTCCAGATCATTCTCGACTCCAGCTTCCCTACCGCGCTCGCCATCGGCAAGGACACGCTGATCTACTTTTACAACGACGCGTTCATTCCGCTTGCCGGCCCGTCACGTCATCCGTCCGCGCTCGGTACGCCTGTGCCGGTTGCCTGGAAGGAGATCTGGGACCAGATTCTGCAGCCGCGGTTCTCCCACACCCTCACCACTGGCGATCCAACGGGTGAGGCCGACCTGCTCATGCCGCTGCAACGTAGTGGATATCTCGAGGAAACGTACATTACGTTCTCCTTCGCAGCGCTGCGCGATGATCAGAACCGGCCGAATGGAATCTTCTGCACGGCCATCGAGACCACCCGGAGAATCATCGCCGAGCGCCAGATGAACTGCTTACGTGCGCTGGCCGCGCGCAGCTCATTCGCCGAGACACCGGAGGCCGCCTGTCAGTCGGCCGTCACCACGCTCGAAGCCCATCCTCGCGATCTGCCGTTCGTATTGCTCTATCTGTTGGATAGCGACGGCAAACGGGCTTATCTGGCCGGCACCGCTGGGCTCATCTCCGTGCCGCCTGACGTGCCTCTCGAGGTCGATCTCACTAGCGAGGCCTCGTGCTCGGTCACGCGTGCGGCACTTACCCGGACGACGCAACTCATCGAGGATGTTGCGCCCATCGTTCAGGGGTTTGTTCGTACGCCTGAATTTACGCCGCAGCAGGCCTTGGCGCTGCCGGTAGCGAGCCCCGGAGCCGAGCATCTGGCCGCGGTGATGATTGCGGGTGTCAATCCAATGCGTCCGCTCGAGGAGTCGAGTGCCTTCCACGACCTCGTCGCCAATCATCTGGAGACGGCGATCAGCAATGCCCGCGCAAAACAACATGTGCGCGAGCGAGCTCAGGCGCTGGCAGAGATCGACCGTGCCAAGACAGTGTTCTTCAGCAACGTCAGCCACGAGCTGCGCACCCCGTTGACTCTGTTGCTCGCGCCGCTAGACGACGTGCTCTCGCGAACCACATTGGACCCGGCGGACCGGAATCTGCTGGAAATCGCCCGACGTGGCGGGGGCCGGCTGCAGAAGCTGGTCAATTCGCTGCTGGAGTTTTCCCGCATTGAGGCCGGACGAACCGAGGCGAGCTACGAGGCCACCGATCTCGCCAGCCTCACTACCGACCTGGCGAGCGTCTTTCGTTCCGCCTTTGAGCGTGGTGGGGTCGCATTGACACTCGACTGCCCCCAGCTGCCGGAGGAAGTGTTCGTCGATCGGGATATGTGGGAGAAGATCGTTCTCAATCTCATCTCGAACGCTTTCAAGTTCACGGCCACAGGCGAGGTGCGGGTAACGCAGCAAATCAGCGGTGACCACATTCAACTCGAGGTACGTGATACCGGCTGCGGTGTTGCCCCGGAGGACCTTCCCCATCTTTTCGTACGTTTCTTCCGTGGCCGCGCCTCCCAGGCGCGGACGCATGAAGGCTCGGGCATCGGGCTTTCCCTCGTACACGAGTTGGTGAAACTACACAGCGGCGCCATCGAGGCTCGCAGTGAAGTCGGTGTCGGCACCGCCATCACCCTCCGCATTCCGCGCGGGTCCTCTCATCTGCCGCGGGAGCGCCTGGGTTTCACGAAAACCCTGGACCGCGCCCGGATCGGCGCCCTTCCCTTTGTCGAGGAAGCCCTGGGATGGTTGCCAGACGCAGCCGAGCCTGCGGTGTCTGAGACCGCCAGCGCGGCTTCGAGCCCAGACAACACCGTCAAGGCACGCGTCCTTGTCGTTGGCGATAACGCCGACATGAGGGGTTATCTCACGAGGCTCCTCGGAGAACGATGGCAGGTGGAGACGGCTTCGGACGGCACCATTGCCCTGCAATGCATTCAACGGAACGCACCGGACCTTGTTATTGCCGATGTGATGATGCCCGTGATGGACGGCTTCGGTTTGCTTCGCGCAATCCGTGGCGACCAGGCTATCGCAAAGGTGCCCGTG
>Ga0134126_10000394_pt1 | contig 56268 bp, 43 predicted proteins | sample KB31752_FD_96881 | JGI IMG/M metagenome (GOLD analysis project Ga0134126, IMG submission 96881) | Terrestrial soil microbial communities with excess Nitrogen fertilizer from Kellogg Biological Station, Michigan, USA - KB3-175-2 | ecosystem: Environmental > Terrestrial > Soil > Unclassified ...
ATAAGGTACGACCAACGACGTCCAGAACATCAATACGGAAGATGAACTTCCGGATGGCCAGCCGTAGGCCGCAGCGCCGCTCACACGTAAACGGCGGCATCCACTAATTCGCCCTCTAGCTAGCCTGCGCTCCGCAGGAAACTAAATTGGCTGCCTTTGATCCTTCGTCTGATCGTGCGAACCCTGCATCCTGCATTATGGGAACAACAACCTGTAGTTGCGGATGTCTTCCTGAAATGCATTGCAGCGAGCGAGCGCCTCTCGTAGCGCGGGCCGCGCCTGGGAATAGTCGAAGGCTGCGGACCATCGTTGGGCGCGCCCAAGAGCAGCCAATAGTGGCTCGGCAACCTCGTTATGGCTCAGCGCTTTCAGCGGCAGCAGATAGTCTTCGCGGTAGGCAGTTGGAATCATGATGCGGCACAGGTTGGCAGCGCTTAGCATGCAATTCATCGCTAGACGCGCTGTGCGGCCGTTGCCATCGATGAACGGATGGACTTCTGTGACAATAAACATGGTCATGACCGCGCGCGCAAGCGGGTGAGACAACGCACCTGTGCGTTCGAATCCTTCACGCAGAGTGCCCGGCACCAGTTCAGGCATGACGAAGTACGTGCTCCCGGCCTGATTTGGCTTGTCCTTCCACTCGCCCGGCTTTTTCTCAATCCGCTTTTGCATCACGAGCGTGTTCACGTTACGAAGCCAGATCAGGAAGTCTTCTGTGGTCTTGGGAGGCTGGTCGCGCCAGGGCGAGTTGACGGCAGCATTGAATGTTCCGAGAACATCGTGAGAATCTTCGCTGCGGTTCTCGATGATGTGTCCGTGAAAGACTATTTCCTCCGCCTCCTCGACCGTAAAGGTCGTCCCTTCGATATAGTTGGAAATGTAAGCTTCGAAGAAGGCGAAGTTCTCGCGCGCCGCGCCCGATGGAGCCGGATCAGGGATATCCGGTAGTGGCGCGGTATTCAAAACTGAAAACAGTGCGTCGAAGATTTGCAGTCTGGCGGGGTCGTACGGCCGGCCCGCGGGCCAATGCCTGCTTTGCGGTCAAATACCTAGCCTCTTGCGTTCCAAACAGCGCACCAACAAAAATGTCCAACCGCTTGAACTGCTCCTCGTATCCGAGTTCGGTTGCGATCTCTCGAGCTTGATCGCGGAGTTGGTTGAGTCGATGCTTACCACCGACCATAAGAATTCGGTCGAGGGCGGCTTCGATGGACTGCTGTGGTAGCACACGGGAAGACCAACCGCGCCCGCGTGTGAGGTTTTCGAGATACCGGCGCGGATCGCTGGCGAGATAGAGCGATCCGTAAGGGGTGTCATTCGCTGGTGGTGAAAGCCGTGGTCCCGGCCCAGGAAGGATCTCGATGGTCAACCCGGGGAGTTTTATGCTTCGACGGTTTTTCCCACGCGTAAGCACCAGGTTGCCGTTATGCGGCTTGCCGTCAAAGGCTGACCGGTGAGAAAGCACACTATTGGGAAACAAATGTCCAACAATCGCCTGCCAATGGCGAAGGACGATCGCGTCCTGGGGGCTATCGGTATTTGAGGTGTAAACGCCTGAGTACAAACGACGCAGGCGGCCCTCCGCAGCAAGGCGGCGCACGCGCCGGGCCGCGGTAGGATCACTTTCTGCAGCAAAAACCAGTTCGGGCAGGATGTCCGGATTTGCCAGGATTCCCCCTCCCAAGAGCTTCTGAATGTCCGTATTTTATAGAATACCCTCGGAATTTGTCCGGAAACTATAGAATACTTAGGTCGCAGTCGACCTATCACCCGACGGATGGGCGCGACTGGCCTACCCGTGCCCTATACCTCTCAAGGCTAGTACACCGGTTCGAATCCGGTTGGGAGCGCCATAAATTCAATTAGATTCTGCATCCCTCACAGAGGACGGCCAACGTATTGTTCAGCCAGAACACGCTGCGCAATGGGCGAATCGAACAAGTAGTTTAATTCGTCATCCCGAATTCGGCACGAGAACTCCGAATCATGGGTTAGACGGTGAAGTTGATCCGTCATCCACCAGGAAAATCGCACGGAAGCCCAAATACGCCGTAGAGCGCGCACCGAATATCGATCGAGGGCGGCCTCGGACGACGATCGATAATATTCGCCTAGAGCTTCCGACAGATAGTACACATCGCTGGCCGCCAGGTTCAGTCCCTTTGCACCCGTCGGAGGAACGATGTGCGCCGCATCGCCGGCCAGAAAGAGCTTCCCAAACCTCAGCGGCTCTGCAACGAAACTTCTCAGAGGCGCGATACTCTTTTCGAGCGCCGGTCCGGTGGTAATCCGATCGGCGACGTCCGCTCCGACACGGCGCTTCAGCTCCTCCCAAAAGCGTTCGTCCGGCCATGATTCGACCTTGTCTTCCAACGAACACTGTAGATAGTAACGGCTTCGCGTCTTCGAACGCATGCTACAGAGTGCGAATCCCCGGTCCGAGCGGGCATAAATGAGCTCAGGACCGGCCGGCGGCACGTCTGCAAGCAGTCCGAGCCATCCGAATGGGTAAGTGCGCTCGTACACCTTCATAGCGCTTTTCGGCACTGACCGGCGCGCGACCCCGTGGTATCCGTCGCATCCGGCGACGAAATCACAACTCACCTCTTGCGCGCTTCCCTGCTGCATAAATTCCACGACTGGATGCCGGGAGCCACTCGCCTCAACCCGTACGACTTCGGCGCCATAGATGGAGGCGAGCCCGAGGCGGGACCGCGCGTCCATCAGGTCTCGAGTCACCTCCGTTTGACCATAAACAGTGACTGTCTTACCGACCAATCCGTGGAAATCGATCCGATGACGGACGCCGCCGCTGCTAATCTCCGTTCCTGTATGCCGAAGCCCCTCAACATACAACCTTGCGCTCGCAGCTACCTTATCCAACAGCTCGACCGTACCCTGCTCCAGAACGCCAGCTCGAATGCGTCCGAGTACATATTGCCGACTGCGCCGCTCGAGGATGATGTTGTCGATTCCAGCTCGATGCAAAAGTTGACCCAGGAGAAGACCCGCCGGTCCAGACCCAATGATTGCGACCTGGGTCTTCATGTTGCGTTACATCTAGCGCGCTGTAGCATCTGGCAACGCTTTACGGAGCCTGTCCGTCGCAATATCGATCGAATCAGCAATCTTCCGCAAGGTGGCAGCCGCCAAAGGAATCTGCCCAATGGCGGTATCCCATTGTGCATCCAATATTGCGTCGCCCACGGCTGGGAAGGGTACGGTATCCCAGAGGCGCCCAGGGGAATACAGTTCGTTGCGATAGAAAGGGCGCCCTGGCAGTCCGCCCGCGCGCAAGAAACTACGCTCCACCTGAATCAGTGCTGCGTTGACTGACGCAGTCGTCTTAGCGTCGAGCCCCGTCAACAGTGCGCGCCTGGCTCCCATAAACCTCGCGGAAGCGGCTTCGATTCTCTGCACCTCCTGCTCTAAAGGGCTGAAGTCCAGTGCGGGCACTTCAGTCATGGGCGGCGCCGTTCGGGGACGCTTCGGATTCAACTCAACTCGATAGGCACCGGAGCGGACGGCAGTGTTGCCTCGCTGTGCCCGGCTGCGCACTTCTTGGTATAGGTCCTCGAGGCCTTTAAGTTGTTCGCCAATGGCATCTGCCGTGGCGTCGAACTCCATGGGAAGTATGCCCGCGTCGGCAAGGCGCAGGACCGCCACACCATTCAACTCGGCACTTGCTTTGAGATACCTGAAGCCCGGATCGTTGAACCGCGTGAACCAGGTATAGTTGTCATAAGCTGTGTGATACGCCCCGATACTGTCTTCGCCTCCGAACCCGAGATTCATCGATGCGACGCCCGCGTAGCTGACAAACGTATGATGATCCGAGCCGTAGCCCGGCGGCCCCAGCCGCAGACGGTTGTGCTCGCTGTCGAAGATCCGGCCACGGTTGCCGGAGCTGCCGCTCGAGCCCGTTGAAGGAGTTTCATAGATGTTCGCGGCACTGGTTATCTTTGCGCGCTCGAGCGCCGAAACGCCCGAATTGGGATCGACGATCGTCGCGGCAATGTCGCTGGCAAAGCGCGCGAAGCTCGAAGCTCCGTCTGCCTCGAGCGGCCCTGCACCCAAAACATCTGTGTTCAAGTACGCGACGGCTTTGGTCTGCAGCTGCGCGGCGTGCTCCTCCACGAACTCGGTCGATCCGATGGTGCCCTGCTCCTCCGCGTCCCACGAAGCATAAATAATGGTGCGCTTCGGGCGCCAACCGCTTTTGTAGAGCACCCCGATCATCCGGGCTTCCTCTAACATGGAGGAATGACCGGAATGCGGATCCTGGGCGCCGAACACCCAACCATCGTGGTGATTGCCACGGATGACCAGCTCATCGGGCCAGACCGTACCCCTGAGTTTCGCGATGACGTTGTAAAGGGTGATGTAGTCCCATTTGTACTTGATCTTCAGATGAACGCTCGCATCGCTCGGCCCCGTGCGATAGGTGATGGGCAGAGCGCCCCGCCAGGATTCCGGCACGACCTGGCCGCCGAGCGCCTTGAGAAACCCCTCGGCATCGGAATAGGACAAAGGCAGTGCCGGAATGCGTGCCAGAGACGACTCCGGCGACTGAACCGAAAGACGCCGCGCTCCGGACACCGAAGGTGCCAGCGGAGTTGTTGGATCTCCCGCGTACTTCCCGTTCAGGATGCTGCCGCGCTGGACCCCATCCGGTGTACGAGCGGGTCCGCGCGGATACGTTTCATCGACAAAGTAACCATCTTCACGCGGATCCGAATAGATGAGAATGGCTTTCGCGCCGTGCTCGGCAGCGAGCTCCACCTTACCGCCGCGCCAGAGGCCACCCACACGGGCGATCACGATCTTGTCCTTGACCGATACGCCGAGCTGCGCCAGCTCTGAGTAGTCATCGCGCAGCCCAAAGTTCACGTACACCAATGGTGCTGTCACGTCTCCATCGGGGCCGTAGATGTAGTACGGCGGGATGATTTCGGCCTGCTGCGCCGAATAAGGGTCACCGGGAATTGCGGGCTCGTGCAGCTTCGCCACGAATCTCGTGGGACCGATGAGCTCTACGAGACGCTCCTGCGGAAGCGGGAACAGTACGGAGTACGTTTCGAGCCTCGCATCCCAACCCCACTGCTTGAACATGGCGAGGGTCTGCCCGGCAACACTCTTCGAGTAAGGCGCGCCCGGGTACGTCGGCCGTGCCGTGAGGACTCTCATGTAACGGTCGATGTTTTCCGCTGAGATTCCGTTTCTGAATGTCTGTTCGTACCCGGAATCCGCCGGGGCCTCGTGCGCCGCCAGGGGAACCACGGCTAACATAAGAGTTGCCGCGACGATGGCGGAGCTCGCTGAGTTACTCATAGACGCTTTCTCGATGAAATGCATATTAGAAGCGGTAGGCAGCGGTAATGCCGATCGTCCTCGGCCGAAACGTCACGTTGGTATACAGAGGCGATGGCGGAATATCGTGGTACCGTTGCAGCGCGGGCAAGCTGTCAAACGCGTTGTTCACGAAGAATGAAACATCCAACCCATCCCACAGCATGCCGGCGCGGAGGTTGACTAAGTGCGTCGCTGGATCAAGTGGGATCGTAGGGTTATAGGTTGCGACCACCGCGGGATCTTGATTGGCCGGACGGCCCGGGTTGTGACTGTGGTAGACGTAATCGCCGCGGACGTACGCGGAACGGCCGAGAAGCTTGAAATCATACTCGGGAGAGAGCCGTACGATCCAGGGCGTCACTCCAAGCGTGTCGCCATCAGAAGCGACGATGTCGTTTCCGCTACCCACCGTCTCGGTGAACTTTGCATCCGTGTAGCCAACGGCCAGGGTGAGCAACAGATTGCGCGTCATGTGGGCTGATGTGCTCAGGTCAAAGCCGTTGGACGTCGCAGCCCCCAGGTTGCCCGTGAAGGCGAATCCACAGCGCAGGTTCACCTGCTGTTGTATTTGATTCCAGTTGATATGGAACGCGCTGACATCCACGGCGAGGCGACCGTCGAGCTCCCTGCTCTTCGCACCGATCTCGTAGCTCCACACGGTGTCGGATTTATAGGAAGCCGGGCCCGCGCTCAGACCCAGGTCAGCCAGATCCGTGCGGCACTGTGCAGTGGGTATGGGGGCGTTTCCTCCGCCGATTCGATAGCCCTTCGCCACGCTGGCATATAACAGATTGTCACTATTCACCTGGTACGAAAGAGCGAATTTGGGCGTCACGGGACTCTCGGCCTGCGAGCCCGTGGTCGTCACCGGTGTGGGATTGACAACGGGGCCGGCGTCGGTTTGTGTGAAATCGAACCTGGTATGCGCTATGCGAACGCCGGCCGTCAGTTTCAGTCGACTGAAGATCGCGTACGTCAGCTCACCAAAGCCGGCAAGTTGCTCATCGTGGGTGACAAAATGCTCCGAGAAAGTATACCGGTTTTCATACAAGCCGGTTCCGAAGACATCTTCGATCGTCAACCCGGTCGCATTCGCAAACAACTGCGGGAAGAACACATCCTGTACGGCGCGGTCGGATGTCTGGCGATTCTTCGAGTAGAAGGCCCCGACACTCCAATTCAGACGCGCCGCCGGATCGGTAGATTGCAGACGCAGCTCCTGCGTGAGATAGCTCTCCTGCGAATGCGCGAAGAGCGGCGCATTCTGACCGGCAAGGACCGGATAGGGCTGGCCGACCGTCACCGCCGACTCGAAGTTGGTATAGTCGGCGATCGCAGCGGAATTGCGGTCGAAGTACGACGTCACGGAAATCAGTTGCGCGGGTCCGAGATCACCTTGGACCTTGAGTGCCGGCAGATAGGATTTGTCATCGCTGGGTTGTTGCAAAACCTTGCCATTGCGCAGCACATCGCCAGCGGGATTCGAGAGACTGTCCCACCAGGAGGACGTGTCGTGAACACTGACTTTCTGATAGTAGAAAGAAGGTGTGATCTTCCAGGCGGCGCCCGGCGCGAATGTGAGCGCCGCCCTGAAAACACTCGCGTTCTGAGAGTTTGCATTGGGGTCGATAACCGCGTTTGTATTGAAACCCACCCGATCGACGTAGCCCCCGTCCCTGCGATACCAGGCGCTGACTCGAAAGCCAAGCACTTCCGGGACGATCGGCGCCCCGAAAGCGGCTCCCGCTTCGTAGCTCGGCGCGCCCGCTTGTGTGTCGGCCAGTTCCGCGCGTGCGTACCCGGACTGCTGCGTCAAGCTCGGCTGGGGTGTGATGAATCGAACGGTGCCACCTTCGGAGCCGGCGCCGAACAGCGTGCCTTGCGGACCCCGCAACACCTCGATGCGGTCGAGATCGAAGATCTGCGGGTATGCCGGACCAAATCGCTGGCCGATGTCACGCCCCTGGATCGGCGTGTCATCGATGTAGATGCCTGTCGTGCCCGCGCCGCTGTTGGAACTGATGCCGCGGATGGCGATGGAGGTCTTGGTGCTTCCGCCGAAGCTCTCGGTGGCGAAGTCGACACCCGGGGTGAGCGCTGCAAGCTCTGCCGCCGACTTGAGCCCGAGGCGATCGAGCGTTTTCTCATCAAAGGCACTGACGCTGATCGGAACCTTGCTCAGCGGCTCTTCGCGGCGAGTTGCCGTAACGACGATTTCTTGAAGGGCGGAGCTCGTCGCCGACGAATCGCCGCTCGCCTGCTGGGCGTGCACTGCGGGGGCAAACGCCAGCCCCGGCAGGCACCCCAGGAGCAGCCCGATTTTGGTGTCACACATGCCGTTGCCCCTCTTGTCAGTTGTACGGTGAACAACGAAAGTAGTGTACATAAAACAGCACACCGCGCAAGGCCCGTCCCAGCCGCGGCAACTCCTTTGTGTACAATTTACTCTTGTCTACCGTACAATGGGACACGCCCCGCACAAACCTGGGGGGCCCATTCAAGCAACGCGAGTCCTCCCGCCATGAGTCATGTTTTCGGCCGCGATACGCAGATACGCTTCCCCACCGCCGTTCATGGCGAAGGTCTGTATCTCATCGACTCAACCGGTAAGCGCTATCTCGACGCCTCAGGAGGCGCTGCCGTCAGCTGCCTGGGCCATGGCCATCCCGTCATCCGTGAGGCTGTCAAACGGCAGATCGACCGCCTGGGCTACGCGCACACGGGGTATTTCACCAACGAGCCCCAGGAAGCCTTGGCCGACGAGCTGATTGCACACGCCCCGCGTGACCTGACACGCGCGTTCTTCGTCACCGGCGGCTCGGAAGCGACCGAAGCAGCCTTGAAGGTCGCCCGGCAATACCATCTCGAGTGCGGCAGACCCGAGCGTCGTCATTTCATATCCCGGTGGTTCAGCTATCACGGCAATACGCTCGCCGCACTGTCAGTCAGTGGACACCGCGCTCGGCGGCAGACTTATTTGCCGCTGCTCAACAATGTCACCCACATTCCCGCTTGTTTCGCTTATCGAGGTAAAGAGCCGGGTGAGACGGACGAGAGTTATGGGCTGCGCGTTGCCAACGAGCTGGAAACCGCGATTCAGGAAGTGGGTCCGCAAAACATCGCGGGATTCATCGCCGAGCCGGTGGTCGGGGCAACGCTCGGCGCGGTTCCGGCCGTCCCCGGGTATTTCAGGCGGATCAGGGAGATCTGTGATCGCCACGAGGTCCTGCTGATCCTGGACGAAGTGATGTGCGGTATGGGTCGTACCGGCACCTTGCATGCCTGCGAACAGGAAGGGATCGCTCCCGATCTACTTACGGTCGCCAAAGGACTGGGCGCGGGTTATCAACCGATCGGAGCCATGCTCGTTGCAACGAAAATCTACGAGGCGATTGCCCGCGGCAGCGGAGCCTTCAATCATGGCCACACCTACATGGGACATGCAGTGGGCTGCGCCGCGGCGCTCGCGGTACAGCAGGTTATCCGGGAAGAGGATTTGCTGAGTAATGTGCGCCGTCAAGGGGCGGCGCTCAGACAACTTCTCGAGGAGCGCCTTGGGAATCATCCGCACGTAGGCGACATCCGCGGGCGCGGACTTCTGTGCGCTATAGAGTTGGTGGCCGACCGCTCCTCCAAAACGCCGTTCGCATCAACCTACAAGCTGCACCAGCGCATCAAGACACAGGCCATGGCGGATGGTTTGATTTGTTATCCCGGGGGCGGCACAGCCGATGGGATCGCTGGCGACCATGTCCTGTTGGCACCGCCCTTCAACGTCACGGCAAGCGCCTTGGAGGAAATCGTGGATCGCGTGGCGCGAGCCGTGAACAGGGCGATCGGGAGCCTACCCCCCTGAGGCGCCGCTGGGCGTCACCGCCTTTAGGGGTCAACGGATTGTGGCAGCAAGATAGGGTGAAGCGGATTCGAAGGCCAGCGGCGTGCCGCCGGCTTGCCAATTGGCCGATGTGATCACCGCGACCAGTGCCCGGCGGGGAATGACGATGATGAACTGGCCACCTTGACCCGCCGCAAGGTAGCCGATTTCACCCCCAACGCTCCACTGCTTCGGATTGATGAGGTGCCAGTAATAGCCATAGGCGTAATGATCGGCAGGTGTGTGCTGGCTCGTCGACTGACGCACCCAGTCTGCGCTGACGATTCGCTTGCCCTTCCATACGCCACCATCCAACATCAACTGTCCTATCTTCAGCATGTCCCGAGGTGGCATTGCGAAACCTCCCGCCGCCAATACGGTACCGTCACGCTGGCGTGCCCAGCGAAAGTTCCGAATCCCGAGCGGCTCGAGCAGATATCGCTGCGCAAACGCCTCGAACGGTTCATGCACTGCGCGAGCCACTATCGTGCCGGCCAGCGTTGGCATCGCACTATTGTAGTCGTAATGCGTACCCGGCGGATGAGCCAGCGGCTGGTCCAGGATAAATGCATTCGGATCACTCGCTGCCAGCAACTGTCGTGTCGTGTTACGCGGGTCGTCATAAGGAACGTCTTCATTCCATTCTATTCCCGCATCCATTGAAAGCAGCTGGTCGATCGTGACGGGATAGCGCTCCTTGATCCAGCGTGTATCGGGATAATCGGGGAAGTACGAGGACACCCGCGCGTCGGGGTGTAACTCGTGCCGGTCGGCGGCAATACCGACGATAATCGAAGTCAGACTCTTGGTACATGAGGAGATGCCGTGCGCCAGATCCGCGCGATAGCCCCAAAAATACTCCTCGAATACGAGGTGTCCGTGCCGGGCAATGAGCACGCTGTCGGTAACGTTCGTCCCCGGCTCCCCGGTTTGTCGCAAGATCGACCTGACCATCTGCTCGAGCGGCGCAGGGTTCATCCCCTCTTGCTCCAGAGTTGAAACCATCCAACCGTCATCGCGCGAAATGGGCGCCACGTAACGGTAACCGTACTCCGGCCGGCCATTGGGCTGCAAACGAGGCCATTGGAAACGCCTGGCCACGGGATCATCGCGACGCAATTGGGCGTGCAGGGACGACCCGGCCATGATGCTGCCGCCGAGTTGGATTTCCAGCATCGCACCATCCTCATGCAACGTGCCGGTGGCGCTGATGTCCCCTGGAAACAATCCCTGCCACGTAGCCGCCCATTGGGAAGGCGACGTGACGTGGACAGGAACGGGGCCGCCTCTGAGAACACCGCGATCCCGGTCCAGGAGCTCGAGTCCGCCCCCCGGTGCGGGCCGTATCTCGATGTCGATTCCTTGCTCTGTATGAAAGGCGCCGTCCTTGTCGGTCGCCACTCCGGTCCAATGGCCTGCGAAGCGTGGGACATCGGGAGAAACCTCTGCGCGCGCGACTATCGTAAGAGCCGCGCCGACCAGCGCGATCAAACCCAAACTGAGCCGTCTGTCATCAGTCATTCGCATGTATCGCTCCGCTGCGCTTCGAATAGCAGGCGCGCTGTCATTTGACGAGCTTATGCGTTAAGTGTACGGTGTACAAGTGATACCTGTTCATACGAACACACGCGACCGCGCCGCCGGCCTGAGCCGCGTACAGATGTTCACCTTCGGTTTCGGCACGATCGTCGGCATCGCCTGGGTCGTGCTCATGGGACAGCTGCTCGCCCAAGCGGGTCTGGTCGGAGCGTTCCTGGGCCTTACGATCGGCGCTGTGCTGATGGCATCGATCGGATCCTGTTATGCCGAGATCGGGGCCCGCTTCCCCCTCGCCGGCGGCGAGGTCGCTTACACCCGTGAAGTTTACGGTGTCCGAACCTCACACCTGGTCGGTTGGTTTCTGCTGCTCTCCTGCATTCTGGTGTGTGGCTTCGAGATGGTGTCAGTGGGATGGTTGCTCACCCAACTGTGGCCGGAGTTTGCCCGAACGCGAATGTATTCAATCCTGGGCGAAGATGTGTATCTCGAGCCGCTACTGGCAAGCGTGGCGGTGCAGTTGCTCATCGCCTCGGCCAATCATCGCGGTGCGCACAAGGCCGGCCGGCTTCAGGCGATAACGACCACGGGCAAGATCGTCCTGAGTATCGGCTTCATTATCGCAGGCTTACGCGTCGCTCACATCGACAACGCCCGGCCTCTGTTTGTCACCGATGCAACGGGTGCTGTGCTTCCCGGGATCATCTCCGTCGTCACCATCGCCCCTTTCTGGTTCTCGGGCTTTAACGCAATCTCACAAACGCTTGGCGAGCGGTCGGAGCGTATTTCGGCGGCATGGGCAGCACGAATGATCCTGATCAGCCTGGGTGCCGCTTGGGCGTTTTACTGCCTCGTCCTTCTGTCCATGACATTGGTTCTGCCCCGTGAGCAGCTGCTCAGCCACCCACTGCCCACGGCAGCGGCTTTTCAGGCTGCGTTTGACTCGCCTTCGATCGGCAACCTCGTCCTGTTTGCAGCCCTGCTGGGTCTCATATCGACCTGGAATGCGCTTTTCTTCAGCGCTACCCGTGTGCTCTTCGTATTGGCGGAGGGAGGTTTCGTCAGTGCAGCGTTCCGCACAGTCCATCCCCGCCATGCCACTCCCACAGTTGCAATCGTCACAGTTGGAGTACTGATCCCGCTGTGTGCTCTACTAGGCAAAGCGGTTATCGGACCGTTGCTCAGCCTGTTCAGCATAGTCATGGCCGGTATTTACGCGACGGTCTGCCTGGGAGTGATATTGCTTCGTCGCCGCACGCCAGCAACGACCGATTCGGTCGGCGCTCTGCGAAAATCGCTGCCTTACCTGGCACTGAGCGCCTGTCTGTTGATTGCCGTGTTCGCCTCGATTGGACCCCTGCAAGCCTGGGGAAGCGGCCGATGGCCGCTCGAGTGGCTGGCATTGCTAGGCTGGACTGCCTGCGGAATCTGGCTAGCCCGATAACTTCCTGGACGGCGTCCACACCAGTCTTGGTCTTGTGGTATGGTCCCGCCTTGACTAGGAAATCGCCCCGGATACCCACGATGGCAACCCGTGCCCGCAAGCGGCAGACACCCCCACCTCAGGAGAAAGGGCTGACGGAGGAACGGGTGGTCGCCGCCGCCCTGAACCTCATTGACAAGAGCGGCCTTTCCAACTTCAGCCTGCGTGACGTGGCACGCTCACTGAATGTGTATCCGACAGCGGTGTATTGGCACGTCAAAAGCCGCGACGAGCTGCTTGGCCGGGTTGTTGCCTACGCGACGCGCGATGTGGCCCCGCCTGCGGCCACCGATGACTGGAAGGCGCTGCTGCGCGAGATGTGCCATCGATACCGCCGCGCCATCCAGGCACACCCGAATATTGCTCCCTTGATCGGCTCGCAACTACGCGCCAATGGCGGCATCCGGGCCGATCTCATCGATCGCCTGCTGTCCGCACTGGCTTCCGTGGGCTTTGCCGACGAACAGCTCCTTGATGCCTACAATGTGGTCATCGGGGCTCTGGTGGGCTTCGTCAGCCAGGAGCTTGCCGCGTTGCCTGCCGAGAATGCCGTAAAATGGGCCGAGGCCCATCGCAAACGGATCGCCACCTTGAACGTCATGGAGCACCCCACGCTCGCCCGCAACCTGCCTCAGTTCGCGAACCGCGCTTTCATCATGCGATGGAGCAACGGCGCTGAAGTGCCGATGGACTCGAGCTTCGACATGTTTGTCGATGTGATCGTACTGGGGCTCGAGCAAAAGCTGAAAGCCCGGCGCCGCTGAGGGCCGCTGGCGCGGGCTGAGGCGGCGATCGCGCGCCTCAGGCCAGGGCTAACGCGTTCACTACATTCTGCTTGAGAATCAGATCGTGCACCTCCGGTCTGAAGCCTGCCGTGCGGAAGTCTTCGATCCATCGATCGGGCGCAATAAGAGGAAAATCCGAGCCGAACAGCATCTTCCGCTGCAAGCTGGTGTTGGCATATTGAACCAGTTGTGCCGGAAAGTACTTTGGCAGCCACCCGGAAAGGTCAATATAGACATTGGGTTTGTGTAGACACACCGACAAAGCCTCCTCCTGCCAGGGCCACGAGGGGTGTGCAATGATGATATTCATGTCCGGGAAATCGACGGCCACGTCGTCAAGGTGAATCGGGTTTGAATATTTGAGGCGCACACCGCCGCCGCCTCGCATCCCCGTCCCCATCCCAGAGTGGCCGCTATGAAAGATGGCGGGCAATCCCGCTTCGGCGATTACCTCGTAGAGACCGTAGGCCAGCCGATCATTGGGAAAAAATCCTTGCAACGAAGGGTGAAATTTGAATCCTCGAATCGTCCCCTCTCCTATCAGCTGTCGTGCCTCCCGCACACCCATTTTCCCCTTGTGGGGATCGATGCTCGCAAACGCCACCATGATGTCGCTGTTGTCACGCGCTGCCTCATAGATCTCCTCATTTGAGATACGGCGCGCGCCAATCTCATGCTCGCAATCGACGGTGAACATGACTAGACCGATTTCGCGCTCTCGGTAGTAGGCGACGGTCTCGGCGATGGTGGGTCGCTTGCCGACTTTGAAATACTTTGACGCCGCGAGCTCGTACTCCCTCCACACGTCATCGGTGGGGTGCCGACAGGACACTTCCGCGTGAACGTGCACATCTATTGCTTTCAGCTCGTCGATTTTCATGAACGCATGCCTCTCGCTTCTTGTCCTCTAGACAATTATACCCTGTCTGTCGCACACTGCTACGCGGTTATATCGGGAGTGCAGCGAATCGGGGGATTTTTATGAACGCCCGCGTGCTCGAGAATGATGAGCCCCTTGCAACCTACCCCGAGACACTCGGGGAGCTGTTCTGGCGAACTGCAACAGCGGCGGCCGCCCGGCCCTTCCTGCTGGAACGAATGGGCGACACCTGGCAGCAGCTTACTTACGGCGAGGCATTTGAACAGGCGAGGCAGCTCGCCTCTGCGTACGCAAGTATCGGCTTGTCACCCAACCGGCCCCTGCTCACTCTGAGCCCAAACTCGGTCAAGCACGCCTTGGTGATTCTCGGAGCCTATCTCGCCGGTGTTCCAGTTGCGCCGGTGACATCCTCTTATTCCACTGCAAGTCAGGACTTTGGCCGGCTGCAACACATTCTTGATGTTGTCAGGCCGGGGGCGATTTATGTCGCACCCTTCGCCGCGCACGGCCGATTTGCCGAGGTCGCGCGAGCTCGCAAAGTCCGGTTGATCACAGACCAGCGCGCCCCCTACGAAGCCGTCGAACTTGATGAGCTGCTGCGAAGCGGCGCTCCGGCCACGCAGCTGCCACAACTGGGCCCAGACTCGATAGCCAAGATCATGTTCACATCAGGCTCGACAGGACCGCCCAAGGGTGTGATCAATACCCATCGCATGCTATGCGCAAACCAACAGATGGCTGCGCAACTCTGGCCGGAGCTCGTGGCGCCGGACACGGTACTGTTGGACTGGCTCCCGTGGAGTCACACATTCGGTGGCAACAAGGTCTTTCATCTGGTGCTCCGTGCGGCTGCAACCCTCTACCTGGACAATGGACGCCCCACCGAAACGGCCTTCGGGGCAACACTGCGAAATCTAGCTGAGGTTCGGCCGACCGCTTACCTAGGCGTGCCAGTCGCGTTCGAGCTCTTACTGAAGCACCTATCAGAGGACAAAACGCTTCGCCATCGGTTCTTCTCACGTCTGCGTTTGATGCTGTTCGCGGCCGCATCACTGCGAAAGCCGGTATGGTTGGAGCTTCAGCGCCTTGCACACGAGACCACTGGTCGCCGCATTCCCCTTCTCACAGGGTGGGGGACGACAGAGACCGGACCCGTTGCCACCGGCACGCTACGCGCGTGGGCCGACCCCACGGGAATCGGCTGGCCGGCGCCGGGCGTGCAGATTCGGTTGGTACCCACTGGAGACGCCACTGAAATTCGCGTCCGCGGCCCCAACGTAACGCCGGGGTATTACGGCGATCCGGCTAGCACGGCGGCTGCATTCGATGAGCTCGGCTTCTTTCGGACTGGTGATATCGGACGACTCGATGCGGAGGGCCGCACATTGGTACTCGAGGGCCGCATGGCCGAGAACTTCAAATTGAGCTCAGGCACATGGGTCGATACCGCCGCCATACGTAGGTCACTGCTGGAACTTGGCAATCCCCTGATTCGCGAAGTCGTCGTCACCGCGCCGAACCGCGATTATCTGGGTGCACTCATCTGGCTCGCGAACACCGCGGATTTATGCGAGCCGGGCGACATGCGGAACGCCACAATGGAGATCGTCCGACAGCACAATGAGCGCTCCACCGGAACTTCGCATCGCATCCGTCGCGTGATAATCGTTGCAGCACCCCTGGACCCCGATGCGCACGAGATCACTGAGAAGGGCTATGTCAACCAGCTACGGGTATTGGCTAACAGAACACCACTGATAGACAGACTCTACGCGGAGCCCGTATCCGATCCGGTACTAGACCTCAACGACTCAGGGGCAAGCAGCACACAAGGGTAACGGTCGCACGACTAGAAACACACTGCATAAAATGTTGTTTCGCGAGCAGTTTCTTTTCTGACGTCCGCTCGATGACCTGACGCATTTCCCAATCCTAAGGTCGATGAGCAGCCTTGTTTTGCGCAGCCAGCCTTCCTTTGGACATTGACGCCGTAAGTTCCAACGTGTATCGAAGATCGTGTTCAGCGCTCTCTATCTGCGTTGCCTTGTCATCCGTCAGAAGCAGTGAAGGAGCCCATACTACCGCGTCGCTCTTACTAACGGCGCAGTTTAGTCGCATGTGCCCACCGGCAGCGATATCGTAATTATCGCCAGCATCGGGGCGAAAGCGCGAGCGGCAGCGCACCAGCACGCTGTCTCGGAACCGTCGGGACCCCATGATCAAAGTGAGCGGGCGCGAGTCAGATCGCTGTGTTCGAACGCACTCGCGACGCGATTGACTTCGCCCAGAGTGGCGCCGGCAACAGCGGCCACTTCCCGCCAGACAGAGGTAACCGAGGCCACCTCCTTCACGATCGCCTTGGCATCTTTGGGCCCCAGGCTGAAATATTCGGCGCTCGAGAGCGCTAGATCGATGTCACAGGTTGCCTCATCGAGAGTGATGTTCGTTGTAAGGATGCGTGGACGAACATCCGTCGGGGTTGGATTCAGATCGTAAACTGGCGAGAGACTCCAACCCTCCGGACCACTCCACAAGAAACCGTGATTGCGCAGGTGATCGTCGACGTTGGAGATCAGGATGTTGAGTACCATTCGCCGGTAGAGTTCACGCGCATCCCCCCGCGCCCGAGCGCCATACCGCGTAAGCGCATCGACCAGCTCGGGATAACTGCCGCGCTCGCCATCTTTCAGGCCCAGCATCGAAAGCCCCGACAAGAACGGCACGCGAGTGTTTGCTGCTCGGTCGAAGCGACGTGAAAGCATTACAGGCCGACCCGCGACCCGCAGAAGCTCATGATCCGGAGTCCGGATCCCTGCGCGCCGCGCGAGAGTCATTGCAACGGACTCCCACAGCTCAATGCCGTACTCGTCGGTTTCCTTCGGAAACTTCGCGATCGACAGTCGACGATGATTGTCGACGACAGAGGCTTTGGGGCGGGCGCCACCGAGAGATGAGCCGGGCGCGAAGATGAGTTGCAGATCCTCGTCTGTCTCTTCGTCGCGCAAAATCCGCTCGGTCGACTGCAGCAGGCGGCCGAGTTCGAGCAAGCTAGGTACGCCCATCAACGCTGGCGATTGGAACACCTCCTCTCCAACGAGGCGGAACCGGAGCGCGCCAAGTCGCGACACATCGGACACACCCAATAGATAGTCGAGCTCTTGAAGCGTACGTATGGCGCGCCCTTCGCGTTCTGCGCGGCCCCTCTCAGCACGCTGCATCAGGCGGCGTCCCCAGGTATCGGGGGCAGAGTCTCCGATTGAGCCAAAGATGGGAAGACTCCCCGCTGGCACAAACGCACCTCGACCGAGTGCCAAAGCCGGCTCCAGCGAGAAGCACGCGCGATCTTCGAGCCAAGCGCGATGGTATTCGAAGCTGACCGCCTCACCGCCTCGACGTGCGTGACGATCCAAAGCACCTACACGTTTCAACCCGGTTTCGAAGTCGATATGAACCTCAATATCAGCCATCGTGGTTCTCGGATGGCCGGCGGAGCCGGACCCGCTGCGGCAATTTTTCGGTGGCCATAGCCAAGCCCGCTGCGTCGTGCGCAGGGTCGGCGAGTTGGCTCAAGCCATCGAGAAGCCCAAGCGCTTGAAGGACCGCCGCGTAGATACCGATACTGACCGACGCATCCCCGCGTTCGACCCGCTGCAGCGTCGGTCGGCTGGTAAAGGCGCGCTCGGCAATGACCGCAGCGGGCAGCCCACGGCGACGACGGGCGTCTCGAATGTCCTGGCCAAGCTTGCGAAGTCCATGACGCACCGCAATAGATGGGCGATGGGGAGTAGGCACTGTAACGTTCCTGTTCCACTAAACCCATGTAGTGTAACACGATGTTTACATTTTCTTACCCAAAACCTGAACTACGCTGCTGAGTACCAGCCCAGCGAGAGCACTCTCAAGGCTAGTACACCGGTTCGAATCCGGTTGGGAGCGCCAATACTTTCAACGACTTAGATCAGGCCTACGGCGCGGCTCGGCGCTCATGCGGAAACCGCTGACATACCGGAGCCACAGCTCTAAACGTAGCTCTCGCAGGTTCAAATCCTGGCACCCCGACCCTATGATGCGGATCATGTCCGATCAAAATCCTAAAGTGACGCGTTCCTTCATCCAGCCGGATCAGCAGCCGATTCAGCGAACCGTCGGCAAACGTGTCACCCCGCCTCCGGGCGCATTGCCCACCGCGGAAGCCCGAGCGGCCATGACAGCTAACGCGCAATACATCACGCGCGCGCCGAAGGGCATTTTCTCCTACAAGAACCACGAAGAGATGATCCGGGATCGAGAGCGTTGGACTATTGACGCTGTGATTGCCAGGCAAACTGAACGTGGCTGAGTACACACGGCCAGCAACTTGGGATGACGTCAAGAAACTAGCCCAGATGTTGAACACAGCGGAGGTTGAATACGCCCTCGTCGGCGGGTACGCCATAGCCGCCCACGGGTTCAACAGATTTTCCGAAGACATCGATATTCTCGTCAACCCGGCGGCGGAAAACTCACGCCGTTGGATCGTCGCATTGAGCGAGTTGCCCGATCATGCGACCCGGGAGCTGACCTCGGATCCCGATGTGTTTGCGGCCGACGCGCGGTACGCATTGCGGATAAATGACGAGATTACTATCGACATCATGCCTTCCATTGCAGGGCATTCGTGGCAGGAGATGCGTGGTCACATCCAGACGATCGACCTCGATGGCGTGCCTTTGCCTCTGCTCAATCTCGAAGGACTGCTACTCACCAAACAGGGGCAACGGCCCAAGGATCAGATGGACGCTGCATTGTTGAGCAAGGCTCTTCAGGAACTGAAGAATAGGAACAAGTAGCGGTCGCGCGGCAGAGAGCACTCAATCTGCCTGCCGCGACACAGAAAGCAGCTCGGCGAAATCCCACTTGCGGCCGTCCTTGAAGACACTCACCACGTTGAGCAGGTCAAACACGTCCCGCAGGGGATCTCCGTCGAGGATGACCAGATCAGCCAACTTTCCCGGCTCGATGCTACCCAGAAGATCGCCCACGCCATTGAGCTCTGCCGAGCGCACGGTGGCGAGCTGCAGCGCCCGGGCCGGAGAAATGCCGGCGTCAACGTATGCTTGCAGCTCAGTGACGAGACTGAACCCGAGATTGGGGAAGCTCGTATCCGTGCCTGGGGGCATTGAAACCCCTGCCCTATCGAGTTGCCGCACCACGTTGATGTGCGCATTGGCAACATCCGTCGCCAGTGCGCTGAAGTGCCTCTCCAGGGACGCTTTCAAACGCGGATCCGCCAGATAGCGTTTCGGCAGGATCCGCATCAGCTGCCGGACATCCGCTATGCCCCGGCCGCGCTTCGCCAGATCGAACGCGCCCCACATGGGGTTCGCTCCAACGGCGGTCGGTACGATCCAGACACCAGATTTCACATAGAGCTGCAAGACATCGTCGTACATTCTGCCGCCAGCGGAGATGCGATCGCTGTGGTCCCAACGGTCGCGCGTCTCGAGATGCTCCACGGCGTCAGTGCCGTAGCTGGTGGCAGGATACAAGTCGTGCGACGTCGTCGGCGCCCCGATGCAGTGAGCGAACGCGACGGTACGGTTCAGAAATGCGTCGTCCAGACGCTCGTAGGTCTTGATGAAGTCGTACCCAAGGCGCTTCGCTCGATCCAGCTCCAAGTCGAGATACGCCAGCGAGGCAATCGGGAGTGATTGCGCGTAATACACGCGGCCACCTTCCAACAGACCGGTGGTAAACAGCCTGGGACCGACACGCCGGCCGCTGCCCCAGGACTCCTGCGCCTCCGCGCCTTCGCTGGGATCGCCGCTGCCGGGCTGGCGCATAGATGTGAGGCCAAAGGCCAGCGCAAGCCGTCCTGTGGTCTCACCGTTGACCAACAAGTTGTGGACGTGATTTTCGAACAAACCCGGGATCACGACCTGGCCGCTCGCGTCAATCACCTCGGCATCGCGCCAGTCATTACGTCGCGGTAGAACATCCTTGATACGATTGTCCTCGATTAGAATATCGACGTTCGTACGGTAGGTCAGCAACTTGCCGTCGAACAACCGACCGGCGTGAATGACTTTGCGCCCACGCGCAATCGCGGGCGTCCAGCTCAATTCGAGAGGAATTTTCTCAACATGCCCGTCATCCAGAAAGACCCGCCGCAGCTGGTCGACTGACAGATAGACGATACTGTTCGAGTCGGCCGTCCAGCTCGGATAGTCCGCGATCTCATTCGTCCACCGTCGCGGCACCCCAACAGGCTCACCGACTCGGCTGACAGGAACCGTCCAAAGGACACCGTCCTCGACAAAGGCCATCTGTTTTCCATCGGGCGACCATGACACGCCGTTGGATTGCCGAATGCCAAGGGATTTTCCCGGCGTGGGTGTGACGTACCGCGCGGGGCCACGGCCCTCGGGATCCTCCAGCAGCACTGTGTTGAGTCCCTTGCGATCGCGCTTGGAGCTGCTCTGTACGACCACCATGGACACGAGCTTGCCGTCCGCCGTCCAACTCGGGGGCCCAGGATTGAACTCGGCGCCGTGGATTTTCCGCAGCTCGCCGGTGGTAAGATCGAGCACGTGCAGGTAAGTACCCTGCCAGTCATGACTGTCAGTCATTAATAACGCCAGGCGCCGGCCGTCGGGGGAAAAAGCCGGCATGCTGAGACTCTCATCCGTTGTGGTCAGGCGCTGATCCTTACCGGTGGCCAGGTCCCGCATATAAAGATCCATGGTGCCGACGCCGCGACGGTCAGATGCGAAAACGAGTCTCCTACCGTCAGGCGACCAGCTCGGCTGGATTTCCATGGCCGCATCGTTGGTCAGGCGCCTCGGCTTCGCATCGCCGATCTCGAGCAGCCACAAGTCTCCGAGCGCCACGAACGCCACCCGCGTTCCATCTGGCGAGACCACCGGATGGAGAATGCCATGCACAGTGCGTGGCTCGGTGGATACGAAGTTCTGTACCCGCCTAGGATAAGTTGCACGCGGAGTGATGCTAAACATGGCGTTGAAAGGAATCGTCGCGACCGACCCCGCCGTGAAGCCCCGGCGCTTGATCTGGCCGTCAGCGGTATACATGATCTGTTCCGGAGATAACCAAGTGCTGCGTCCAACAAACACGTCTTCGTTGTCATCCGAAAGTGTGCGCACCTTCTGCGATCGCACATCGACGGTCTTGAGGGTGCTGTGCACTCCACGCGCCAGATAGCTCACGAACGCAAGCCGCGACCCGTCGCCGCTCCATGCCGGAAGTGCGATCGTGTCTGTGGAGGACACCAGTTGCCGAACCTCGCCGTCGCGACTTCTGACATAGAGACCGTCGCGACCGTTGCGATTGGCCACGAACGCCACCGATTGGCCGTCCGGCGATACGGCCGGGAAGTACTCATCAGCTTCATCCTTCGTGAGCTGCTCGAGACGGTCGTCCACGAGGTTGATTTGCCAGACGTCGTAGTTACCGGCGCGATCCGAGCTGAACAGGATGCCTTTGCTGTCAGGCGTCCAGACAGGCTCCTGGTCATCGCAAGGGCCGCTGGTGAGCTGGCGAGGCGCCGGCTCACCGAGTCGTAGGGTCCAGATATGCCACTGACCTTGCGCATACGCCTGGAAAGCCAGCTGCCGCCCGTCTGGCGACCAGGAGGGATAGCGAGCTTCACCGGGAAGGCCAGCGATCCGCCGCGCATCGCCACCCCTCGCGGGCAGCAGCCAGAGCGCGCCCTGCAGATCGATGACGATCCGTGATTTGTCCGGAGAGAGGGCGGCGGCAAAGTTGGTTCCTGCGTGGACCGTGAACGAGACAGCCCGGGCCGGCACCCAGCTCAGTGTCCCAAAGCAAAGCAGGACTGCGCTCAGCAATCGCAAAGTCAGCGCGCGCATAGGGTTCACCGGAGCTGCGCCTCTCATTCAGCCCGGCGGGAGCTGCCGGGAACCCACCGTATGTACTGAGTCGAGTCCAGCATCAACAGCCAATCGAAGTCCGTCAGGCTTTGGACCGTCAGCGGGGAATAAGAGAGATTCTTCTCGCTACCTGAGCGGACCGGCAGCGCTGCGAGCTGTGCAGTCGAAAGTGTCTTGCCCTGATGAGTTGGAATGAGCAGCGCCGGGCCGGGCACGGCGGCGAGACGCGCCTCCAGCGTGCCGGGTTCGGCCGGCCCGATGCCGTTCGTGGTATCCGAGGTGCCAATACCCGTGCCAATGATGGCGTAGCGGGATCCCATCATGTCACTGAGCTGGGACCCTGCCGGCCACCAGCTGTAGGTGTCCGAGCCATTGTACTTCAGCCCGCAACAAGGCAACGTCGCCCAGCCGCGCCGCACGTGATCGTTGTGCGCGAAGGCCATTACCTTGCCTCGCCCCTTCTCTCGATTGACGATGTAGATCAAGTTGTCCGCCATCATGGCGTCACGCACACCGCGCAGGCCGTTGCCGTGGGGAGGCTCCTTGACCGTGTGCGCCAGGGCGCTGTGGAGATCCAGCGCCTGCCGGGCGATCAAGGCGTCCTGGAGCCCTTCCAGATAGCGTTCCGTAGTACTCCTGGCCACCAACTCAGGGCGGCGGGTACGCAGCTCCGTGATGAGATCCTCTGTTGCGATTCGCAGAGCGATCCCCACGGCAGCGAGCGCGGGCGATTTCGCCGAGTCTGTCCAAGCCTCATCCCAACCTGAAGCCTGGGCAAGGAGCGCATCGATACGCTGGCGATGCTGTCGGGCGCTTGCAGCGTCGACCGTAGCCAAATAGTCGAGCGCCAGGTGCAATACCGCATCGGGCCCGCCCTTGGAGATATCGAAGCCATAGAAATGCAACTTGACCTGGTGTGCGGCGTCAGCATTGTAGTGACGCATCCACTCGACCAGGTCGTGGTTCGCTTCGAGCTCGCCGAAGCCGAATCCACTGCCCAACAGGGCTGCATACGACGCCGGGCCGAGGCCCAGAACGTACTCATTGACCCGTGCCGCTCCTGCGAAGCTGGTTTCGAGCGCGATGGCGCTGTAGCCGTGCGCCTCGACCAGATGCTGAAATACATGATTGCGCGCCGTAAGGATATCCTCGCCTCCATGGAGCCCTTCCCCGAAACCCAGCAACTCCACCTGACTCCCCAGCGAGTCAACCACTTTGTCGAGGGCCGAGTTGAAATCTTTGGGCGAGCCTGGTGAGAACGGCAGCGCATCGTGCTCGATCCACTCACCGATCGTTTCATGCACCGGCGCGGCCCCGGCCACGGCCGGGCCATCGCAGATCGAGCCACCCACGATCAGCACCGCGCCAAGCGCCATCATCCCCCAGCCGCGCGCCAAGTCATGCACTGAATCAAGCCCTCAGGCGTTCGGGGCAACACGCAACGTTCGCAGGGTCTCGATCAAAAAGCTCACCTGGGAGTCGCTCACGTCCAGGTGGAGCACGAAACGAATCATCTGTTGCCCCATGGAGATCGCGTGCAGCCCATTGCGGCGCAGCTCTTGAAGAAATCGGTCGGCCTTCACGCGCTCGTCCAACGAGAAGATGACGATGTTAGTCTCGACGGGCAGAACGCTCGCCACATAGGGCAATGAGCGCAACTCCGCCTCGATCGCGCGCGCCTTCGCGTGGTCTTCTCGCAGGCGGTTGACATTGTGCTCGAGTGCAAACAGACCAGCGGCGGCAAGGTAACCCGCCTGCCGCATGCCGCCACCCATCATCTTTCGGCAACGGCGGGCTTTCGCGATGAGCTCGCGCGAACCCAGAAGAAGTGACCCGGCGGGAGTTCCCAAGCCTTTCGACAGGCAGATCGAGATCGTGTGAAACAACTGCCCGTAGTCGCGCGGGGATTCATTCCGGGCAGCCAGTGCGTTGAAAAGCCTCGCTCCATCCAGATGCAGCGCCAGATCGTACTGGTCGCAAACAGCGCGGATACGTTTCAGCTCCTCGATATCCCAACACGCGCCGCCGCCCTTGTTCACCGTGTCTTCGACCGCAACCAGCCTCGTCCACGGGAAGTGCGGGTCATCACGCCGATTGATGTGTGCCGCAACCTGCGAGGCGGTAAACCGACCCCGATCTCCTTTGATGAGGCGAACGGAGGCACCGCTGTTGGCGGCGATCCCGCCCCCCTCGTAGAGATAGACATGCGCAAGCTCATCGCAGATGACCTCATCTCCCGGCTGGGTGTGAACGCGAATCGCTATCTGATTTGTCATGGTGCCGGAGGGGCAGAACAAGGCCGCCTCTTTCCCGAAAAGCTCCGCCGCCTTGCGCTGCAGCTCATTGACGGTCTCGTCCTCCCCATACACATCGTCACCGACTACGGCGCTCATCATTGCCGTGAGCATGGCAGGTGTTGGCCGTGTGACGGTATCGCTGCGAACGTCGACTATCTGAGGCATGGCGAGCTCCTGTGATCAGTTGCCGGCGGTCGTCGTTACGCGCCACCGCCCATGTGGCGCTCGAACCAATCGACGACGCGGGTGGAATAATCGATCATGGCGGGGAAAGCGCGCACCCCGTGCCCTTCCATCGGATAGGTCACGAGCATCGTGGTCGCACCGCACTGCCGCAGGGCGTTGTGGAACTCCTGCGATTGACCTGCTGGCGTGCAGCGATCGTGCGCGCCACCGATGTTCAATGTTGGTGTCCGCACACGTTGCGAAAACATCACCGGACTGCGGGAGAAGTAATCCCTGGCGCGCATGTCGGTCTCGTTGCGCAACAGGTAGGTCTCGACGAAACGGCCGATATTGGAGCTCAGATGCATGCTCAGCCAATCGGTGATCGGCGCCGCCGCGATTGCGGCGGAAAACCGCGGATCCTGTGTTATTAACCACGAAGTCATGAAGCCCCCGTAGCTATTCCCCATCACACCGAGGCGTCGAGGGTCGATCCCGGCACGCCGGACCAGGTAATCGATACCGGAAAGCAGGTCGCGCATGTCGTTGCCTCCCATATCGCCCATGACCGCGCGTGCAAAGTCCTGCCCGCGGCCACTGCTACCGCGCGGATTCGGCCAGAAGATGGAGTAGCCGCGCATGGCCAGCATCCGGTAGTGGGGTGAGCGACCGAGGAAAACGGGCGACGAACGCCATATCGGGCCGCCGTGCACCTCCATGACCAGCGGTGCGGATTTAGCTTTGCCACGCAGCAACCAACCCTGGATCTGCTGCCCATCGTGTGCCATCCACTGACACGGCTCTACTTCAGGCAGGCTGCGCGCCAGTTCCATACACCGGTCGTCGGCGAATGACACGATCGAGCGGGCGCGGCGCCTGCTGACATGCAGAATATTCGCGGGCTGGCGGTGACCCTGCACGGCCATGCAGAAGCCATCCGGCCCTGAAGGTGCCGCATGCGGATAGAACGGGCTGAACGAACATAGAGCCTGACTCGACCAGAGCTCTCTGGCCTTGCCGGACACCACGTCTAAGTCGGCAACGGCCGTCTCGAGGTTGCGCAGTCCGGAGATGAGCACGCGCCTGGAGTCGCGCCACACAGTCGAGGTGACATCAACGCCTCCGCTGTCCAGAGCGCGCACGCGCCCCGATTGCGCATCGATGACCAACAGGTTACCGGCGCATAGACCTCGATCGCTGCAGACGGCCTCGACGACGGCCAGCCGGCGCCCATCAGGCGTTGCCGAAAGCCATCCCAACTGGTCCTTCGGCGTGTAGAGCCTCTGGAACCGCCCTCCCTTGAGCGCGAAGCGCGCGAGCTCCGCCCGATACCAGTCGTTCTCGGAGGCGCCCTTGCTGACGACGGCCGCAATGTCCTTGTTACCGCACCAGCAGGCCTCCCAGATATTGAAGGCGGGAGGTGTCACTTGCCGGACCTTGCCGGTCAGCAGGTTCAACACCCAAACCGAGCGTCGTCGAAAGGACTCCGCACCCGTCTCGACCAAAGGCATCCAGGCCTCGAGCGCCCCTTCCCGTGCGGTGGCTCGAGCCCCCTGAGCCCCAGAGAGATCTGCCCCGTGACCTGCAACGAGCAACAGCAAGTGTTTGCCGTCGGGTGAGAAATCCAGCGACTCCACCCATCCCGCGACCGTCGACAGGGGCTGCGTCAGGCCCTCTTTGAGATCCAACGCATACGCCTGGAAACGGCCCCGTTCCGCGCGATCCGACCGAAAGGCCAACAGTTTGCCGTCTGGGGAGAATCGGGGTGTCAGATCGAAATGTGGGCCAAAGCTCACGACCCGGAGCGCGTTCGTGTCCAGGTCGACCAGGCACAGGCGCGTGGGTGGGGTGCTTGCCAGATCTTCAGGGATGGTACCGGTGAAGGCCAGACGCGCACCATCCGCGGAGACTGTCAGTTCGGTCGCACCAACGGGATGCCCGGTTCCGGGGCGATAGACGGTTTGCGCGTAGCCGTGCGCCTCCTTGAAAAGCGGCTCTGCACGCAAGTCCGGTTGTGAAGGGTCGCGAAGATGACGGGTAATCTGGCTCATGACTACGCGAGCGCCAGATCCGGCGCGTCCGTTCGATCGAGTCGGAGTGCCCGCACCAAAGGTCGGCGCAGGAGCGCGAAAGCTATAGCACCCGCGCACGCAAGCGACGCGTGCAGAGCCCAGAACCCACTGGGAGGCAGCGCTTCGTAGAACCGCCCCAGCCAACCGCTACCCACTCCACCTACAAAGATACCGAGATAGTACGCGCCGGCAAGCATTGCGCTCACAGCGGGAGGCGCCGCGCGAGAAACCAGTGACAAGGCAATCGGTGCGGCATACAGATACCCCACGGCGCAGACGAAATGAAAGCTCACCGGCCACAGCAACGCGACGCGCGAGCTGCCCGCGACCGCCTGCCCGATACTCAGCAACATGAAGGCAGCCGCATACAGGGCACAGCCTATCGTGAGCTTCGCGAGGTCCGCAGGCTCAGCCGCCCGCCGGCGCTGCGCACGCCAGACAACTAACACCAACGGCGCCATGGCGAACCCGGCCAGCGAGTCCAGCGCCTGGAACCAGGTGACCGGAATGGTCAAGCCGTACGCCGAGCGATCGACGAAGTCCCGCTGCCACAGCGGATACACGTTCCAGACCTGGGCCTGCGGTATCCAAAAAAAGGCGGTCAGCGCCAGCAGGGCGAGCAACGCGAGAATCACGCGCAAGTCGCCCGCCTGCAGCCTTGGGCGGCTCCCGTGCTCCAGAGCAGAGCTCTCCGGCGGGAGACTGCGGGTGCCGGCCAGATAGATCGCGATGCTCAACAGCATGCCGCAGCCAGCGGCCACGAAGCCCTGATGCCAGCCATACAACTCGCCGAGCGTGCCGCAAACCAGCGGAGCGACGAACCCGCCAATGTTGATGGCGGTGCAATACAGGGTGAAAGCGCTGTCACGGCGCGGGTCGTCCCTGCCATATAGATTGCCAACCTGGGCAATCAGATTCCCCTTCAGCAAACCGGATCCCACAATGAGGGTGGTGAGTCCGAACAGGAAGGTCGTATCGAGTGCGAGCAGGAAGTCGCCGATGGCCATCAGCACAGCACCCAGCAGCACCGCGGCCCGCCGACCCAACAGACGGTCACCGATCACGCCACCAAGCACTGGCGTCAGATAGATGACGCCGACGTACAAACCAAAGATCTGCGAAGCCAACGCCTGCGTGGATAGTGGCCCCAACAACCCCTCGAGCCCGGCTCGCAACCCGCGCAAGCCGGTTACGTGCCCGAGCGTTTCCGGCAGCAACAAATGGCCGGTCATATAGAGCACCAGGAGCGCTTGCATGCCGTAGAAGGAGAAACGCTCCCAGGCTTCTGTGCACGCGATATAGGCGAGCCCTGGCGGGTGCCCGAGCGGACCGGTTGTCGACAGCATGCGGGGAGTCAACTTCGCGGCCCTTGCAGGAAACGGTAGTCCATTCCTGTTAGACACCCGAGCCGCTCGCAAACCTCACGACAGGCGTGTCAGTGCTTATGCCAACCGGGTCCGCGAACGATGCGGCCAGGGGTCGCCCCTGTATGCTCGCCATCGCGCAGCACCATTACGCCGTTGACGAGCACATAACGCATTCCGCTCGCGTACTGGCGCGGGTGCTCATAAGTGGCTTCGCTAGCGACGCGATCGGCATCGAACACGGCGATATCCGCGAAGTAGCCCACTTTCAGCAGGCCCCGATCGCGCAGATGATGGATCTCGGCCGGCAGATACGCGAGGCGATGTACCGCCTCTGGCAGCGAAATGATCTTCTCCTCACGCACGAAATCGCCCACCACTCTCGCGAAATTGCCGTACGCCCGCGGGTGGGGAAAGCTTCTGGGAAACTCACCCTCGGGTCCCGTGTCGGCATCAGACCCGAAACTGAGCCAGGGCAGCCGCACCTCCTTGCGGATGTTGTTTTCAGAGATGAAATGATACGCCGAAAATATCGCGCCTCCGTCTTCAGCAAGCAGATCGAGCACCGTCTCCTCCGGCGAGCTATGGCGTTCTACTGCGATGGCGGCGATAGAGCGACCTGCGTAAGCGGCGAACTTCGGATTCTCGAAGCTCAGCGGGGTTACGCCGTCCGGACCACTCAGACGCAACAGATTCTCCCATTGATCCGAGTCCTCCCGCATCTCAGCCACGAGGCGGGGACGCACGTCCGGATCCTGCAAACGCTGCCTCCACACCGCGAGGCCTCCTTGCTGGACCCAGCGCGGGACGCAGGCGGTCAGGCTGGTCGCACCGGCGTCGAATGTGTACATGTTGGCATTCAAGTGCGCTCCCGTCGCGCGCGCCTTCTCGAGCCGTGCGATGGCGGCGTCAATCTTGCCCCAGTTGTTCATTCCGGCGGCTTTGAGATGATTGAGCTCGCCGGGCGCCCCGGAGCGCCGCAGGATGGTGATGAACTCGTCTATGGCTTCGAGGAGCTTGTTACCCTCACTACGGATGTGTGACGTGTAGGTACCACCGTACTTGCCGGCGGCACGGGCCAGCGCGACCAACTCGTCCGTGGAGGCATAGCTCCCCGGTACATAGATCAGCGCGGAACTCACGCCAACCGCGCCTTGCTGCATCGCCCGCTCAACCAGGGCCGCCATTCGCTCGAGCTCTTGGGCGGTAGGTGCGCGAGACGCCCCGCCGAGCACGTACTGACGGACAGTAGTTGCGCCGACGTAAGAGGTAAAGTTGACTGACGTACCCTTCGCTTGCAGGAAATCGAGATACTCCCCGAGCGTCGTCCACGGTACTTGTGAGCCGGGGAAGCCGAACTCTTTGGCGCTGTTGCGCCGCATATCCTCCGTAAGAGGACCCGGCGAGCTGCCTTCTGACAAGATCTCCAGCGTTACGCCCTGACGGACATCGCTCTGAGCGCGCGGATCTTGCAGGAGCGATACCGTCCCCCAACTGAAGGAGTTGATGAACCCGGGGCTGATCGTCAAACCGCGCGCATCCACCACCGTGCGGGCGCTTGCGGAGTGCAAGTCACCGATGGCGGCAATGCGGTCACCCGCAATGCCCACATCACCCCTGAAGGGTTGCCCGCCAGTGCCATCCACGATCGTCCCATTTCGAATCAAGACATCGAACGCCTGAGCGCCCGACACGTTGCCGCTGGCGACAGCCAGCGCTCCCAGCAGCAGCCAGGTGATTCCCAGCGACACAGCTCGCATTTCAGATGCTCGGTGACCGGCGAAATCCGTCTCTTCCAGACACCCGGCCCGGGTCAAAACCTCACTCAAAATGAGGTTCGACAGCTCCATCAGTGTCTAGCTTGGTACTTGAGCAGTCTTTCAGGAGGGCACCGGCCAATGTCAACGCTTCGACGAATGTTATGGCTTGCAGCGGGCTTACTTACAGTTGGTGCGGTAGAGACCGCCACACATGTCGCAGCAGCGGAGGCTCCCCAGACCGAGGAGTTCAAGCCGCGCGTGATGCCAGCGCCCAACCTGACGCCAATGGTTCCGATGCGCGACGGCGTACGCCTGGCGACCTACGTCTATCTGCCCCCGGGCCGAGGACCCTTCCCTACGATTCTCATCCGGACCGTGTACCGCAATGGGATCGTCAACTGGGGCAATTCTCGGCCCGCGACGTACCAGGCCGCCGGTTACGCCATGGTATGGCAGACCACTCGAGGAATTGATAAGTCCGAAGGTCACTATCACTTCCTCGCGGACGACCGCAACGACGGCTACGACACCGTCGAGTGGATCGCGGCACAGCCCTGGTCCGATGGTAACGTCGGCATGGATCACGCCTCCTATCTGGGCTCGACCCAACTCGAGGCCGCCGCGACGAAGCCTCCGCACCTCAAGGCCATCGTGCCTCACGTCCCAGCGGTCGATTTGTTTCGGGAGATCCCCTACAACGGGGGCATATTCATTCGCGCTCATGCCCTCGACTGGGGTCATCTGATCTCCGTCAAGACGGTAGCCGAAATGAACGCAGGATTTCACGCCTCCCTGGGAGACCCGGAGTCGCTGAAACATCTCACCAGCCGGCCCCTCATCGATGCGGCCGATGGCGTGCTGGCGGGCGATCAGCTGGCCGAGTACAAGAGCTATCTGCAGCATCCGACACGGGATGCCTTTTGGCTGCAGCGCGAATACACCGCACGGGACTATGCCAAGATGGACCTGGGTGTGCTGTTGGTCGGCGGCAACTTCGATCCTTCGGTCGGTATTCTGACCGCCTGGCGCGGGCTGGAGGCCAATGCGCCGCATCGGCAAGACCACTTCATGCTCATTGGTCCCTGGACCCACGTGGAAACCTACTCAGCCACCGAGATCATCGACTTCCGCAAAGATGGTCCCCGCGAAAGCACTACCCATGGCGTGACCCACCACGGCCCGTATGAGTTCGGGGACGCCGCGCTCACGGATATGTGGGCATTGCGCATTGCCTTCTACGATCGCTATCTGAAAGGCAAAAAAGGGCCAAGCGTACCGGCTCTGCCGAATCGAGTGCGCGTGTTCGTCACCGGATCGAATGTCTGGCGCGAGTTCGACACCTACCCGATTCCGCAGCGTCATGACACCAAGCTGTTCCTCAGCAGCGCGGGCCAGGCCAACTCGCTGAGCGGCGATGGCGTGATGTCTTTCAAGGAATCCTCGGGCGCGGCGGATCACGTGGTATCCGATCCGTTCAATCCGGTCATCGATGCGTGGGGCGGGCCCAAAGGCGCGAAGGCTGACGAAGGCAAGGACGTCCTGGTGTACACCTCCGCGCGGCTGCAGACTGACATGACGGTCATCGGCGAACCGGAAGCGCATCTGCAGGTCGCCGCGGACACGCCCGATGCGGACGTGATCGTCAACATCTACGAGCTCTATCCGGACGGCAAGTCAGTGCGGTTGGGCGTGGGTGGCGCACTTCGCCTGCGCTATCGGCAAGGATTCGACCGGGAAGTGCTGCTCACGCCGGGGCAGAACTACTCCGTTCGCATTCCTCTGACCTATATCGGCCATACCATCAAGGCGGGCCACCGGTTGCGCGTCGAAATGTCGGGCACCTCTTTCCCGGGCTTCGATCCGAATCCCAACACCGGCGAGCCGATCGCCACGGCGGTCAGGATGCAGCGAGCCAACCTCACGATCTCTCACGACTCGAAGCGGCCCTCGTTCGTGGTGTTGCCGGTCGTGCCTGCATCAGGAGCGAGGCGGTGAATAGAGGCGCAACAAGGCTTGCTGCAACACGGTTTGGATGCTCTCCACAGTGAGGGAGATGTGTTGACGCAGCAGTGCACAGCCGCGCGCCGCGGCGCGGCGCTTGAGAGCTGCGACGATCTGTGCGTGGAAGCGAACAATGCCGTCGTGCCGGGGCCCGCGCTCGATCTGGATGCGCCGCACGAAGCGTATCCGGCCGTTGAGGGCCGCGAGCAGTCGCTCCAGCTCGGGGTTGCCGGAAAGACGTGCCAGGCGCAGATGAAATTGCTCATCGAGCTCGAGAATCTCGTCATGCTCGCGCCGCTCGTAGCGGCGCAGCGCGCGCTGCCGGAAGTTTTCCAGATCGGCGATGGCAGTATCGCCGGCCCGGCGGCACGCCAGGCGAAACGCGCTGGTCTCCAGCTCGGCACGCGCCTCGAACAGATTGAGCAGCTCGCTGCTGTCGACACGGCGGACGTAGAAGCCTCGATTCGGGATGAGCGAACAAAACCCTTCGCTCGCCAGACGGTTCAATGCGGCGCGGACTGGCGTCCGTGACAGACTCAGTGTAGCTGCGAGTTGTTGCTCGTTGATCCGCTCCTCGGGCTTGAGCTGAAATTCCACCAGCAGGCGGCGTATTGCCCGGTATGCGCGTTCGGAGCTATCAGCCACACGCGCTTCGCGGGTCCCCCCCGAAGCCGACCGGGGCTGTCGATGACTGGCTTTCTTGGCCATGGAGCAATGCTACCAGCTCGGTCACCCTCGAGCGGTTGCATGCGGCCGCAGAAAGGAGACTATTTCGGCGATGTACGCCGCCGGATCGACTTGCAGCACGAAATGTCCGCCTTCGGGAAGTATGGCCAGCCTCGCCTCGGGTATGCCCCTCGCGATCGCCTCGGACAGATGTGGAGGCGTCACGACATCATCGGCGGCTACCATGATGAGCGTCGGGCAGCGAATCTCCGGCAACCGGTCCTGAACGTCATGAGTCAGCAAGGCGCGCAGCTTGCGGCCCAAAATGCGGCGGCTGAGAGCGGAACCGCCGCCTGCCGCCCGCATCCGTGACAGGCGACGCCGCTGTGCCAGCCATCGAGGCGGGTACATGAGCAAAGAGGAATGCCGCCGATAAGCGGCGACTCCCAGAGTCTCGAGGATCTGCAGGCGCAGACCGAACAAGTCGCGAAAATAGTCGCAAGGTCGTGCCCAGGTAGAGCAAAGGACGAGCTGACTCACGGCCCCAGGACGCCCGAGCGCGACGCGTTGCGCGATGGCCCCTCCAGTTGAATGGCCGATGAGCACGGCCGGTTCGGCGACACACCGATCCAGAACCGACAGCAAATCGGCCGTCATCGCGTGCATCGAATAACGGGTGTCGGTGCTGCTGGAGCGGCCAGCGCCGCGATGATCGTATGTGACTACACGAAACTCGGGTTGGAGCGCCCGAATCAGCGGCTGCCAGAAGCTGCCACGGCCCGCAAGGCCGGGCACTAGTACCACTGTCGGCCCGCGGCCGACCGAGCGCACGGCGATACGCGCGCTTCCGACAGCAACCAACCGCTCGCTCATCCGGTTGGCTTGATGTTGAAACCAGTTCGCGCCTCGATCGCCCGCACATCCTCGGGACGCGCGAAAGGTTGTGGCGCTTCGGGCGAGGTGCGCGGGCGGCCGATGGAGCGAAAGAACTCTGCAAGACCGTGCGGCTCGATGAGCCAGAAGAATCTGAGCTCCGCCTCCCCATCGTTGATGAATATATGCTCGACATTCGGTGGCAAACCGATGACGGTGCCCGGCTGCATGACATGTGATACTCCGTTGACCACCGCCCTGCCGAGCCCGCTGAAAACACACACCACCTCATGATGGTGGGTGTGTGAATGCTGTCGCACGAAGCTGCGGGAGGCGACGACCTGGATCCCGCACGATACCGCGCCGGACCAGTTCTCCGGGGTGAGCTTATTCGTCACGTAACCGTTTGCCGGCAGGGGCTGCCACCACGAATCGCCCTCTTCCGGTTGCAACACGACATCGCGGGCCGGACCTGGTCCGGTCGAATTGGATTCCATCGTCTCACCTCGTGGGAATGGCGGTGCGTGTGTCCGGGTCGAAGAAAGCGACCGGTCGGAGGATCTCGTTACGCATGCTCATGAGGAAGCCACCTTCCATCACCTCGCGTCGATAGGCTTCCCAGCGTGGATCGGCTTCCATCGCATCACGCCGCGCCTCCCGGTCGGCAACGCTGGCATACCGCCACAGGTGCACTATGCGATTCAGCTCGCCGATGTGTGTTTGAAAAAAACCGAACGGCTCACCCAGATAATGCCGTTGTAGCGGCAAGCCGACACGCGCGTACAGCTCGAGAAACTGACCCAACCGGATCGGCTGAGCCGTATAAATCCGATGATCGAAGATCATGCTTCCGGCCCTCAGTTGTGCGTGACTCTGTCGACTCTAGTGTATACACTTCTGGATACACTTTCTCGCCCAACAAACAAACTTTTCGCAATCCGCCATGGCGTTTCGAATCGATCCCGCCGCCCCTGTCTGGCAGCGCACCACGTTGGAGCCACGCACTGCGCAGCCACCGCTTGCTACGGACATCGACGTCGATGTCTGCGTGGTCGGTGGTGGCTATACCGGCTTGTCCGCAGCGCTCGGCGTGGCGAGCGCTGGAATGCGCGTAGCCGTGCTGGAAGCAGCCACGATCGGCTCCGGATCATCCGGTAGAAACGTCGGCGCGGTATTAGCGCAGCACTCACGATCCAGCCCTCGAGAAGTCATCGCCCGGCTGGGCCCCGCTCGCGGTGAGCGTTATAACGAGTTGGTTGCCGACGCCGCCCGGCGGGTGTTCGCACTGGTTGCGACACACTCGATCCGCTGCGACGCGATCATGCAAGGTTGGATCCAACCGGCCCATTGCCCGTCGGCGCTGCACAGAATCCGCCAGTTCCACGACGAGTGGCGTGCCTTCGGGGCCAGGGTCGCCTGGCTCGATCGTGGTGAAGTCGCCGACGTGCTGGGCGCCACCGGATATCTCGGAGGATGGGAGACCTCCCAGGCGGGACATATCAACCCGCATGCGCTTGCAACCGGCCTGGCACGTGCCTGCGAACAGGCTGGAGCGCGGATCTTCGAGAACACACAGGCACTCAGCCTCACTCGTTCGGTCGCCAAATGGCACATCGGGACCCGGCACGGCAATGTCTTTGCCCGGGAGGTGTTTCTGGCCACCAACGCCTTCACCGACAACCTCTGGCCAACACTGGCTGCAACTCTCATCCCGGTGCAGATCTACGCGGTCGCGACTAACCCTGTTCCTCCCGATGTGCGCGCTGCGGTGCTCAAGAGAAACTCTGCGGTGTCTGATACGAGGCGAGACCTGCGCGCTTTTCACTACGATTGCGCCGGTCGCATCGTGACCGGCGGGACCCTGACGTGCTGGATCGATGCACGCGCACGGGCCAGCCGCATTGCGTCGAGGATGCTGGAGAAGACATTTCCGGTGCTCGCGGGCAAGATTTCGATCGAGCACTACTGGGAAGGCCTGGTGGCCGTGAGTCCGGACCGGTATCCGCGGGTCAACCGCCTGGCACCGGGCCTGAGCTTTGCCGGCGCCTATTCCGGACGCGGAGTTGCGATGTCCATCGCACTCGGCGAGCAGGTTGCGGCTTGGATCGGAGGCAAGCTGACGGACGAACAGATGCCCCTTCCAGTTACCCCGCTGCGAGCTCTCAAACTTCACCGGGTTGCCGTGGAGGTTGCGCGCCGCATCCATCCATATCACCGCATTCGTGATCGTATCGGCTAAGGCTGAATGGAAGCCGCGGCTTCACACAACCGCCACGCCTCTTCGCACAGGCTGTAGGCGGTCACCAACGAAGACTTAGGGTTGCCTGGAGAAGGTGAATTCGCAAACCGCATCTCCACGAACCCCAAGGCGCTGAGCGCCTTGATCTCGTGTGTGTTGACTGTCACCTTTGGATCGGCGATTACGTGCACCTCCAGTGCATGCAAACCACCGCATGCGAGCGCAATCGACATCGCCACATTGAGATTGCGGGGAAATCGCTGCGCCGCCTCGTGTGCGCTTCCGGTGAACAGAACCTCTTCCTTTTCGAGACCGTCGGGGTCGATGTGGAGCGCCAGCAACTCCGCGCTCCACGCCGCCGGAGGCTTCCGGGAGGTGTAAATCACCCTGGCTCCCGCCGGCACCAGCGCGAGCGCCCTGAGATAGTCCAATCCGCCGATCGCCCCCGAAGGCAGAACCAGGCGTCCCCGGCTCCGCTGCGCCTGCATCAATCTTTGCAATAAGTGCTCGTCGAAGAGCGCTCCGATCGAGGCGACGATGACCGGAATACCTGCAGAGAGCAGACTAGGAACGTGCTTGGCCACTGCCTCGTGACCTGCTACCTCGATGACAACCGATGGAGCATCAGCCAGGAGATCCTCAACGCCAGTCATGGTGCGAACCACTCGGGCGTAAGCTGCTGGCAACGGCCGCTTACTCCGGACCAACGCCGAAAAACGCACAGCGGGATGACATTCAGAAAAGATCCGCACGATCTCGCCGCCGAGCGCGCCCAAGCCGATGAGCCCTACGCGCAAGGCGGCGGCTCCGCGAGCGCCGGCACGCAAGCGCCCGCCCACATTCAGTGGCTCGACGTACCCGGTATCTGCCGGGCGTTCTGGGTTGAATCCAACACGTGCAGCCAGTCGAAATCACTGAAGCTGTGCGCTTCCAACACCGTGTACGTCAGGTTCTTCTCGCTCCCGGAGCGCAGTCTGAGGGAGGCCAGCTCGTTCGGGTCAAAGCCCTTGCCATTATAAGTCGGGATGAACAATGCGGGCCCCCGAACTGCCGTCAGTCGAGCCTCGAGCGATCCTGGCTCCGGCGCGCCGATGCCGTTGGCCGGGTCGGAGGTCCCCACGGCCGAACCGATAACCGCGTACTGGTGGCCGAGTCTGTCGTTGAGCTGCGAGCCCGCCGGCCACCATTCGTATACATCCGTACCACGATACTTCTGCCCGCAGCACGGCCACACAGACTTGCCTTTCTGCAGATGCCCATTGTGCGCGTACACGAATACCTTACCTCGCGGCCTTTCACGAGCAACGATATAGGTTAGATTGTCCGCCATCAATGCGTCCCTGACCCCGCGTACACCTGCCGGTGGCTCGGCGGCCGAGCGCGCCAAGGCGGCGTGGAACGCAAGCGTCCTGCGCGCTATCAAGGCATATTGGAGCCCCGCCAGATAGCTATCCTCGCTGCTGCGCGCAACGAGCTCCGGCCGGCGCGTTCTCAGCTCCGAGATCAGATCTTCGGTGTCGATCCGCAGCGCGGTGGCCTCGGGTGTGAGACCCGGCGCCTTGGCTTTTCCGATCCAGACTTCCGCCTTCTCCCAGCCGGATAGTTGTGCCAGCAGGCTGTCTATTTTCTGACGGTGCGCGGTGGCGCTCGCATTGTCGACGCTCGCCAGATAATCGAGTGCGAGGTGCAGCACCTGATCCGGCCCGAGGATGCGCGCGCCGCCGATCGCGGAGATGTCGAACCCGTAGAAGCGCAACTTGGTCCGATGGGCCGGGTCGGCGTTGTAGTGCCGCATCCACTCGATGAGATCGCGATTTGCCTCGAGCCGGCCAAAGGACCAGCCGAAGCCGCGGTCGGCGATGTCCTCGTACGTCCCCTGGCCACCGGCAACATAGTCGTTCACCAGACGCGATTCGGGAAAACCGCTTTCGATGGCAATGGCGGTGTAGCCGTGCGCTTCGACCAGGCGCTCGAAGAACTGATTGCGCAAGCGCAAAATGTCCTCGCTGCCGTGTAACGACTCGCCGAACCCCAGCAGTTGCACGGAGCTCCCGAGTGACTTGACTACACGGTCGATCGCCTTGTCGAGTTGCTCACGGTTGTCAGTCGAGAACGGCATGGCATCGCGCCGGATCCAGTCATCGATGCTCACGCTCACCGTATGCGCCTCAGGCTTGCCGCCTCCGGGGGTTGTGCCTGCGGCACACATCGCCAACCCCATGCTGCACGCGAGCAGCGCCGTCGAGGCGCTGCGAAGTTTCAACACGACACGAGACTTTGACACAGTCGATCCTACTTCTTCGGCGAGTTGTCCCAATGCGACAGCGGCTTCCCGCCTTGCGAGTAGGTGACCGAATCGAGCACGCACAGCCAGTTGAAATCGGTGAAGCTCTGGGGCACGAGCGCGGTATAGGTCAGATTCAGCATGCTCCCCGAGCGGGTCGGAAGACCCGCGACCTCGTCGGAGGCGATCCCGCGGCCACCGTGTGTTTGGATGAGCAATCCGGTTTCCTTCTGTGCCGTGAGCCGAGCCTCCAGGGATCCGGCCTCGGGCCTGGCGATCTCGTTCTGCTGTGACTCGCCTACTGCCGTGCCGATCACTGCATACCGATCTCCCAGCATCTGCTGCAGTTGCGAGCCGGCCGGCCACCAGGTGTACACATCAGTGCCCAGGTACTTCTGGCCACAACATGGCCAGGTCGACTTGCCGCGCTGGAGGTGCCCATTGTGAGCAAACACCATGACCCGTCCGTGGCCGCGCTCGCGGTCGACGATGTAGACGAGGTTGTCGGCCATCAATGCATCGCGGATACCGCGCGGACCGGCCGGCGGCTCGCCCGACTTGCGGGCCAACACCGCATGGAAGTTCAACAGCTCACGGGCGACCACCGCGTTGTGCAGGGCCTGCAGATACCGATCCTCACTGCTATGGGCCACCAGCTCCGGGCGGCGAGTGCGCAGCTCGGTAATCAGATCCTCCGTCGCAATCCTCAAGCTGGTCGCGGCGGGTGAGCCGCCGATGGCCTGCTTCGTATCGGCCCACGCCATGGGATTTTCCCAGGCGGCATCGGCCGGCAGCAGCGAATCGATTTTCTGGCGATGCTCGTTGGCAGCGGCCGGATCGATAGCCCCCAGGTACTCCAACGCAACATGGAGGACATGCGCGGGACTGGCGATACCGACGGCCCCGGTTGGAATGTCGAAGGCGTAGAAATGGAGCTTCACCGGATGTGAGGGGTCCGCGTTGTACGTTCGCATCCATTCCACGAGCTCGCGGTTCGCTGTCAGATGGCCCACGCCTTCCGAGAAGCCTTTATCCATCACCTCATCGTAGGTCGCTGGCCCGTTTCCAGTGACATAGTCATTGACGAGCCACGCTCGGGCAAAGCTGCTCTCGATGGCGATTGCGCTGAAGCCCTTCGTCATGACCAGGTGCTTGAACAGCTCATTGCGCAGTTGCAGGATCTCTTGCCCGCCGTGCAACGCCTCGCCAAAACCTAGCAACTCGACCGAGGGGCCGAGGGAAGCCACCGCCTTGTCGACCGACTTGATGAAAGTCGCGGGCGAGGCGACGGTGAACGGCAAGCCATCGCGTGCAATCCAGGCATCGACGCTCACAGGGGCGGCAGAGTCTCGCCCATGCGCCGCAGGCGAGTTGAGGCTACTCATGATGAGAAGCCCCGCGACGGTGAACATGGTTAACCGCGATGCGCTCACGCCACGCCGGAGCTCTACATTGATCATCTTCTCGCCCTCCCGAGGCCTGGTGAAATGCGCTGCGCGCCTCGAATACTTTGTGTGTGTTTGTCATTGGGGTAACCCTCGAACTGCATGCCTCAATGGCCAGCGGCAATCTGCCGCGTGTACCCGGTGGAGTCCAGGACCAACAGCCAGTCGAAATCCGTCAGGCTTTGTGCCGACAGTGCCGTATAGGACAGATTCCTGGCCGTACCCGAGCGCACGATCAGAGAACTGACCTCGCCCGACTCGAGCCCGCGGCCGCCGTGTGTTGGGATGAACAGCGCCGCGCCCGGCACGGCAACCAGACGGGCTTCGAGTGAGCCCGGCTCGGGCTTCATCAGGCCGTTGGTCGCATCCGAGCTGCCGAGGCCGGAACCGATGACGGCATACGCTCGGCCCATGCGGTCGTTGAGTTGAGAGCCTGCCGGCCACCAGGCGTACACGTCCGTTCCATACTTCAACCCGCAGCACGGCCACACCGATTTGCCCCGCTGCAGATGTTCGTTGTGCGCGAACACCATGACCTTGCCGCGGCCGTGCTCCCTGGCAACGATGTACTCGAGATTGTCGGCCATGAGTGCATCCCGCACTCCACGCAGCCCCGTTCCATTGGGCGGCTCGCCGGCGGTCTTCGCCACCGCGGCGTGGAAATCGAGCATCTGGCGCGCCAGATTCGCATGATGAAGCGCCGCGAGGTAATCATTCTCGTTGCTGCGCGCCACCAGCTCCGGCCGGCGGGTGCGGAGCTCGGTGATCAGATCCTCCGTTGCAATCCGCATTGCCACACCGACCGGCTTCGTCATCGGGGACTGCGTTGAGTCCGTCCACGCCTCCGCCCAACCGGTGGCTTGCCTCAGGAGCGAATCGATCTTCTGCCGATGCTCACGAGCGGCTGCAGCGTCGATACCGGCCAGGTAGTCGAGAGTCAGGTCCAGCACGTGGGCCGGACTATCGATCCTGTTGGCTCCCACTGAGATGTCGAAGCCGTAGAAGTGCAGCTTGGTATGGTGAGCAGGATCGGCGTTATAACGACGCATCCACTCGACGAGATCCCGGTTGGCGGCCAGTCGACCAAACGCGTGACCATATCGGCCGTCGAGTAGTGCCTCGTAGGAGGTGCCGCGGCCGCTCACGTAATCGTCGACTGGCTCGGCCGCGTCGAATCCAGTCTCGATCGCAATGGCGCTGTAGCCGTGGGCCTGTACGAGGCGCTCGAAGACCGCATTGCGTACTGTGAGGATGTCTTCACCTCCATGCAGTGCCTCCCCGAAACCCAGGAGCTGCACCGACGGCTCCAATGAGGCGACCACCTTGTCGACGGCCGTATCGATGGTTCGGGGCGATTGCAGTGAGACCGGCACGGCATCACGGCGAATCCACTCATCGAGTGTGAACACATGCCCCTGGCTCGCTACGGCGTAACCGCCACAAACGATCAGGGCAGCCACGAGCAACATCGTGCCCGCAAGCAGACAATCTCGGAAGCAACTCATTTGGACCCGAGCAGACGCTTCAAGATCACAAACTCATCGTCGTTGCGCTTCTTGTTGACTTCGTAACCTTCGCGCTCCTGCTCGGCGACACTTTTGGTTCCGGGTGCGCCCACCTTCTCAGGGGGTACCAGCGATTCGGCATGCACCTCGTAGCGCAGAATGGTCCGGGTGCCGGCCGGCTCGAGCAGCCAGGTGGCAAATCCCAGCAAACGGCCGGCGGGGTCGTACAACTTGATGGTGCGCCTCTGGTTCGGCACCAGCTCGACGTTCTCCGCCAGGAACCAGATCTTGCTGCGGTCAGCTCCACCACCGATGGCAAACACCTCACCCACTTTCCCGGCCGGCCCGGCGTAGTGGACCATCTGCCGGTTCGGCTTCCAGGAATTCGGCTCGACGATCAGCGGCCAGACGACACTCACCGGCCGATCGAGCTCGACCCGATCATGGGTATTGAAATTGACTGCGACGCGCTCTTGCGCGCCGGCGGAGCCAGCGACCAACAGCAGCGCGGTTGCTGCGGCCACCGGCCAGAGTTCGTTTCTCATGATGAGACCCCGTAAAAGCAAAGACCGCTCGTGATTACACAGGCTCTTCGGGTGCCAGAGCGGCGCCCAAGCCTGGAGTCACTCTGGGGTGTTGACGTCCGCCAGCACGGCGAGCCCGCTGGCGATGTGCTTCTCCACAGCACTGACGCTGATTCCGAGCTGCTGCGCGATCTGCGCGTAGCTGTACCCGTCGAGGCGGTGCATGAAGAGGACATCACGAGTGCGTCGGTTGACAGTGTCCAGAGCGTTTCTCATCCTCTCTAGACACTCTTCAGCGGCAAAAACCTCATCCGGGGTCGGCTCGCCATCGACGACGAACCCGAGATCTTCCACGCGCTCGGTCACGTACAGGTCGCGGTGCTCATCGCGGCGGGCGTTGATGGCCAGCCGCAGGACCGTCCGCACGAGAAATCCCTCGGGCTGGCGTACTTGCCCGCCGCGATCGCAGTACTCCTGCATCTTCACAAAGGCATCCTGAATCAAATCCTCAGCTTCCTCGCGGGAGCGCCCACGGCGGAGCAGGAGCCTTTGTAAGCGACGGAAATACTGTGGAAGCAGGTCCATGGTCGTCACTATCAGGTCATAGCTGCGCGCGCATCGCCGTACAAGCACTCAGCAACGAGACGTTCGAACTCCGGCCCGCCGCGCATGGGGTCAGCCACCGGCAGGCGCAGTGCCTCGCTGCACTCGGCAAGCTTTGCCCGTGCCGCAGCTTCGCCCAGCCCTGCCGTATTGAGTGATATTCCAGCGCAACGCACCCGGGGATTCGTACGGCGGACGAGGCGCAAATGCAAGTCGATCGCCTCCGGGAGCCCAGGCACGGGGTAGTCTTTCAGTCCGAGCATATGCTCGCGGTCGCTCGCGTGGCACAGAACGATCACATCTGGCTGGGTGCCGTGCAGCAGTCCCAGTGAGACACCGGCGTAGGAAGGATGGAAGATCGAGCCCTGGCCTTCAACCACATCCCAGTGGTCACCCGCCGCATCGGGGGTGAGCATCTCGGCGGCACCTGCTACGAAGTCGCAAACCACAGCGTCAATCGGAATTCCATTGCCGGCGATCATGATTCCGGTCTGCCCCGTCGCGCGGAAGTCCGCCGCGACACCTCGCTCCTTGAACGCCCTCGTGAGCGCCAGCGCAGTGTATTTCTTGCCCAGCGCACAATCAGTTCCAACAGTGAGCAAGCGCATCCCACCGCGCTTGCGTCCATTCGCTATGGGGATGTTGCGCGGTGGCTCACGCACATCGAACAATCGCCTGCCCAGGCGCGCCGCCGCCGCGGCAAGGTGCTCATTCTCGCTCAGACGGATGTGCATGCCGGCAACCAGATCGAGACCGCTCTGCAACGCATCCAGGAGTGCGGGGATCCAGGCCGGCGATATGATGCCACCATGGTTTGCGACGCCTATCACCAGAGCGCGTGCGCCACGCAGCTGTGCCTCCCCCGGGCTCAAGGCGGGAAGTCCCGTAGTGACAGTGCACTCCGGTAGCCGGAACTCACCGATGCAACGCTGGGCCGCCCAATCCCGCAACCCGAATGCCGTCTTCGCATAAACGGCCTCGCGCAGGTCTCCAAGAAACAACAGGTAGGGATAGGGCAGACTCGAGATCGAGCTCATGGACGAGGCACTCCGGGTACACGCTAAGTTGGTTTTCTCGGTCATGGTTTCCAGACCGCGGCGGCGACTCGAAGGTGATTGCCTCCGAGAATCGAGAGCACGGCCTCGCGCGAATAGCCGTGGCGGACCATGATGTCCGCCAGAGTTGGGATGCTCTCGGGCGGCACGAAACTGAAAGCGGTTCCATAGCCCTGCTCAGGCGGATACAGATCCGGTCGGGCTGCGAAGAAGACATCCAGCTCCGCGGTGTCATAAACATAGTCGAGCCCCAGGCCGACGTGGTCGGGTCCCACCAGTTGGACCATGTGATCGATGTGCTCGAACAACCTGGAGGTGAGGTTCCCCTCTGTGGCACCGAGAAACGGTCCCAGTCCGTTTACCCCGACGACGCCTCCGGTGGCGGCACAGGCTCTGATCAACTCGTCAGGGATGTTGCGCGGATGCGGATGCAGCGCGTACGCGTTGGAGTGGGAGAAGATGACCGGCCCGCTCGCCCGCTCCATCACCTCCGCCGCGGTTCGCCAGCCCGTGTGCGAGCAGCACGGCACCATGCCGACCCGGGCCATCTCGGCGAGTACCTGTCTTCCGAACGGCGTCAACCCGCCGTCCTCGTCCTGACACCCGCCCCCGACACTGTTGTTACGGTTGTAAGCCATCAGCATCCAGCGCACGCCGAGCCGGTAGAAGACCTCGACCATGCTGAGCTGATCCCCGAGCGCACGCGTGCCCTCCAGATCGAAACAAACGCCGAGCCGTCCGCTGCGCCTGGCTTCATGGACATCCGCCACTGTGTCAACCAACAGCAACTGCTCGGGGTGCCGCCGCACGAAACCACGGAAATGCGCCAGCACCCGGATGTTGTCCGCGAACTCAGTCAGATCGAACCCTACGTTCAGGCACACCACGGTCTGGCCCTGTGCGCGGCAGCGCTCCAGCTGCGGCAGAAAGGAGTTATCGGCGCGCAAGGGCATGCAGGAGTGGTTATCCCACACCAGGGCTGTCTCCAGCAGAGCACGCTCCCGCACGCCGATCATGCTCAGGCCTCAATAGTTGTATCGTAAGCTCACACCCACGGTCCGCGGCTGCAGACTGACCGGCGCAAGATAGCCGCCGTACTTCGGGATGGCTCGCCTGTCCTGGTCGCTGAGATTCTGTCCGAACAGGGACACCTCCCAGAGGCCAAACAGTGCCGCCAGCCGGCCATTCACCAGGCCGTACGAATCCGAATAGACGGCACCGGTCGCGGTCGCCAGCTGGTTGCGCAGAGCGACCGACCAGGAGCCGGTGTACTGATAGTCCAGGTGCAGTCGACCCCCTACTCCGGCGACCCACAGGAAGTCGTATTCGGCGGCGGCGCCAGTGGTCCAGCGCGGCACGAAGTCGATCCGGTCACCGGCCAGATGGGCGGCGGAGTCGTCTTCGTAGTAGGAGTTGTTATAACTGCCGGACAACGTGACACTCAGCGGCCTCAATGGGCGCACCGTGAGTTGCAGATCGACTCCCTCGCCTTTCGCCCGGCCACCACTGACGGTTTGCGGACCCAGCGCCGCAAGCCCGGAGCAGTACTGCAGCTCCTGGATCTGCTTCCAGTCGTTGTAGTACACGGAGCTCTGCAACACGACGCGGCCCTGCGCAGCGCTCACATTCGAGCCCAGCTCGTACGTCCACAGCTTCTCCGGAGCGTAGTTGACCGGATAGTTGCACCCGGTGACCGCCAGGCTCGCACCGTTCATGCCGCCACTACGAAACCCCTTCGAGGCGCTGGCGTAGACCAGGGCCTCCTCCCGCAGGTGATACGCAAGCACCAGCCGTGGGTTCAACGAGGTGAAGGTTGCATCCTGCGCCGGAGAAAATGTGGGAGCACCGAAGGAGCTGCCGCTTTCCGCCGGCTGCGAAACTTTGTTGCGGTAATAGCGCAGTCCCAGCGTCGACTGGAACGCCTGCGTGAAGTGATAGCTGCCCTCGCCATAAACAGCCCAGGACTCGGACCGGTCCTGGCCCGACCCGTCGACCAGCTCGAATGGCAGCGGATCCGGATTGGCGACGGTCCGGTTGCCGACATCCTCCCAGTAGTTGCGGTAGTAGACTCCGGCGTTCCAGGTGAACGCCGTATCGCCGCGCGATACCGCGCGCAACTCCTGGCTGACGGACTTGAAGGTGTCGAAGCCGTTGGCCTTGATGGTCGAGGGCTCGGGGACGCCGAAGTACAGCGGATACAGAGGACCCAGCAGACTGGTGAAATCCAGCGTCGTGTTGGAGCTGCGATTCATATAGCTGCTGACGCTCGTCAGGTTGACCGCGTCCAGGTCATAACTGAGAACGAGCGAGGCCAGCCTGTTTTTGTCGACATAGGGTGTCAGGAGAACGAATGGCGCGACGCGCTCGTTAGCGAAACTTTGCGATCTGGTGCCGGTGTCCTGATACAACAACAGCAGATTCGCCGAGAATGCCTCGTCAGGTTTCCACAAAGTCTTCAGGCGCGCGGTCTTCGAGGTGGCCGAGTTGCCATCCTTGACACCTATGGCCGGATAGTCGATCCAACCCGGGCTCTTTTCATAGCCGCCCGCGAAGCGCATCGCCAGAGTGTTATCGATCAATGGCACGTTGACGACCACGTTGCCGCGATAGAGTTGCGAGCCGTCGGTGACCGTCCCAGCCGTGCCTTCGAAGCCGACCGAAGCTCTCTTCAAGTCGGGATCCTTCGTCAGATAGCGGATGGTGCCGCCCATCGAGCCCTCGCCATACAGCGTGGCTTGCGGACCGCGCAGCACCTCCACGCGCTCCAGATCGATGAAGCGAATGTCCGCCCCGAATGTCGGATTGCCCCCCTGGACATTGATGGAGGTCTCATCCAGATACTGACCCACGGTGGGCAGGCCGGCGAGCGAGGAGATACCGCGCAACTGCACCCGATTCTGGCCCGGCGAGAACTGGGCAGTCGACAAACCGGGAATGGTGCTCGCGATATCGAGCAGCGAGGTAGCCCCTTCCCGCGCGAGCTGATCGCCGGTGATAGCGCTGATCGACATCGGCACGTCCAACAGCTTCTCTTCGCGCCTCTGCGCGGTGACGATGACTTCATCCAACTTCACCGGCTGACTGTCGATTGACGACTCAGTCGCGTCGGCCGCGTCGGCCCGCGACTGCAGCGAAGCCCCGACGCACGCGAGCACAGACAAAGTTGCAGCGACCGCGTGTACGCGGCGTTTCTTGTGGCGCATCTCTTCCCCCATACGCGATCCGTCGCGCCAGTTTCATGGTGACCTCTGTTTGTTAGACACGCGACGAGCGAAGAAGCCTCACCTGCATCAACACAACAGACATCATCTGAAACGGGCCGGGGAGCCCGTCCCTTCACCTCACGCGCGGCGCTCCCAGATCTGACTCAGGACGCGCTGAAAATTGCCGCCGAGAATTCCCTTGATCTGCTCGTCCGAGTACCCGCGGCGGATCAGCCCTTCCGTGAGGCTGAACATTCTCTGCGGATGCGCCACCTCTTCGATGTCGAGCTTGGCGCGGAACCCATAGCTGTCTTTGTAGCTTGCGCGCAGCTGGCGCATCTGCTCAGCAGACATGGCGTCATACCCGTAGAGATCGATGTCACTCCCGACTCCGAGGTATTCCGGCCCAATGAGCTTCTTTACGTAGTCGAAATGATCCAGCATGTCATCCAGGGTGGTCGGCTCGGTTGCCTTGACGAAGTTACGCACACCACTGATGCCGATGACGCCCCCGCTCTTGCGCAACGCCAGGATGGCAGCGTCGGTCTTGGTGCGTGGATTGCCGCCCGCGAGCTTACGGACGTTGGAGTGGGTGATGAGCACCGGCAGTTTGGAGATCTCAAAGGCATCGAGCGTCGTCTGCTCGCCGCAATGAGACACATCGACGGCCATGCCGACCTGATTCATCCTGCCGATGATGGCCACGCCGAAGTCGCTGATGCCACTATCGTTGCGCTCCGTCGATCCGGTTCCAATCAGGTTTCTGGAGTTGTAAGTGAGTTGTGAGACCCGCTGCCCCAGGCTGTGGAACAGGTCGACATCGTCGACGCTGCGGAAGTGCGCGCTATCCTGGATCCCGATCAGGACGCCAACCTTTCCCGATCCGTGTACTCGTGCTAGATCGCCTGCCGTGTCTATGCGCATGAGGCGAACGTCGTTGCCTGCAATGAATGCGTTCTGGTCGGCGACGAACTGCAGCGCGGATTCGTACTTACCCAACGCGCCCGGTGTACCGCGGGCACCGGGGTGGGCGTCGTTGAAGACATTGATTCCCGAGGACCGCAATGCCTGGAACTGCTCGTCAGTCAGGTTCTTCGCATCCTCCACCCAGCGCCGCTGCACCTGCCGGTCCAGACTGAGCAATCCCAGCATGTCGATCACCAGATTGCCGCGGACCAGATCTATGGTGCGTTTCGAATATTCACGCGCACCGGCCGCGAACAGCTTGTAGCGGTTCACATTGAAGAACGGCGCACCGAGCACGGCGGTGCAAGCCGCGCCACGCAACCAGGCGCGACGACTCAGCTTCGTGGTCCGCGTATACTTGATCTGCGACACGTAACCCCCTTTTCGAATCAGTAGTTGTAGCGCAAGGCGATGCCGACGGTGCGCGGCTTCAGGGTGGTGGGCGCGAGATAGCCGCCGTACTGCGGGATCGCCCGTTTGTTGGTGTCCGCGATGTTCTGGCCGAACAGGGCTACTTCCCACCGACTGAACAAAGCCGACAAACGGGCGTTCAACAGCCCGTACGCATCCGAGTAGACCGCGCCGGTCGGTGTTGCCAGTTGATTACGTAAGGCGACCGACCAGGCGCCTGTGTACTGATAATCCAGGTGAGCGCGGCCGCCGATCCGACTGGTCCAATGGAAGTCGCAGTCGAAGCCTGCGGCGCCGGTCCAGCGCGGTACGAAATCGACGCGATCGCCTGCGAGGTGGGCGGCGGAGTCGTCCTGGTAATAGGAATTGTTGTAGCTGCCGGACAATGAGAGGCTCACGGAGCCGCTCGGGCGCAACGACACCTGCAGGTCGGTTCCCGTCCCGGTGGCCTTGCCGCCGCTGATGGTCTGTGGACCGAGAGCTGCGAGGCCCGGACAGTACTGGAGCTCCTGGATCTGCTTCCAGTCGTTGTAGTACACGGCGCTTTGCACGACGACCCGGCCGCCCATGCGGCTCAAGTTCGCCCCCAACTCGTAGGTCCACAGCTTTTCAGGATCGAAGTTGACGGGGAAGGCGCAGCCGGCGAGTGCCGCGCTGGCGCTGTTCATGCCACCACTGCGAAACCCCTCCGCGGCGCTCAGATACACCAGGGTGTCGCTGCGAGGACGATAGGAAAGCACCCAGCGCGGATTGACGGAAGTGAAGGTAGCTGCCTGCGGTATAGCAACGTGGGGCACTCCGAACTCGCTACCTTGCGCACCGGTGGGTATCGAGCGTTGGTCACGGAAGTAGCGCAGGCCCAAAGTGGTCTGGAGCTGGGTCGTCAAGTGACCGGTGAGCTCGCCAAATACCGCCGCTGATCTGGACCGGTCGGCGGAGCTGGTATCTAACAGTGCGAACGGCAATGGGTTGGGCGTGGCGACACTGTAATCGATGCCACTCTCCCGGTAGTCGCGATAGTAGAGGCCCGCGGTCCACACCAGGGCCCCCGCGCTTCGCGAGGCGAAACGGATCTCTTCGCTAAAAGACTTGAAGTTGAGCAATGCGTGGGCCGCTATCGTTCGCGGGAACTGCGGGGAGTCCGGCGGGACCCCAAACATCGTGTAGAAGCCTCCTAACAGCGTGGTGTAGTCCAGTGTCTGATTGGAGGTGCGACTCATGTAACCGGTTGCGCTCAGAACGGTGAACGGCCCGGCGTTGTAATTGAGTACCAGCGAGCCGAGGCGGCTTTTGTCGATGTAGGGCGTCGCCAGCACAAACGGAGCCGTGCGATCGAGGTTACCGAGGCTATCGGCGCTCTCGTCGGTGTCTTGATCCAGAAGCAGCAGATCGGCTGAAAAGTCATCAGTCGGTCGCCACAGCGTTTTCAAGCGCGCCGTCTTGGAGGTGCCACTGTTGAGATCGGTGCGGCCGAGCGCCGGATAATCGATCCAGCCCGGGCTCTTCTCGAACCCGCCGGCAAAGCGAATGCCCAAGGTGTCCGTCATCAATGGCAGGTTGGCCACGACGTTGCCGCGATAGAGCTGCGAGCCGTCGGTGACCGTGCCCAGCGCACTGTCGAACGCGAAGGTGGGGCTCTTCAGGTCCGGATCGCGAGTCAGGTAGCGAATGGTACCGCCCATCGAGCCTTCGCCGTAGAGCGTGCCCTGCGGGCCGCGTAGCACCTCGATACGCTGCAGATCGATGAAGCGGATGTCGGCGCCGTATGTCGGAAAGCCACCCTCGACATTGAGCGGTATCTCATCGAGATACTGACCCACCGTCGGTAGACCCTGGAGGGAGGAGATGCCGCGCAACTGTACTCGACTCTGACCCGGTGAGAACTGGGCCGTGGACAATCCCGGCACCGTGCTGGCGATGTCCAGCAGCGACGTCGCTCCTTGTCGAGTAAGCGAGTCTCCGGTGATGACGCTGATCGACATCGGCACATCCAGCAGTCGCTCCGTGCGCTTCTGTGCCGTCACAACCACCTCCTCCAGTGGAGCTGCCGCCTCGAGCGCTCCGACCGTCTCGGCGCCTCGTCCCTGCAGCGACTGGGGTGGAGTGTTGACGTCCTTCGATAAGTTGAGAGTCATCGGCTCCTGGTTGCTGTCCATCGTGGGCGCGGCAGTGAGAACCACCGTTCGATCGTTCAGAAACTCGTAGTGAATACGCGTCCCCGCCAGCAGTAACGACAGCGCCTCGACGGTCGTGAGCTGCCCTTTCAGTGCCGGAACCCGGAATCCAGCCACCAGCGGCGGGTCGAACAGCACGTTTACGTTGGCTCGACTGCCGAGAGCTCGCAGTGCGTCCGCGAGGGACTGTGCTGGCAGGTCGAACTGAATCGCACCCTGCGCCCGTAAGACAGGGGCCGCCAACACCAACGCGGTGAGCGCGGCGGCTGTCAGCAGCTTGCGGCCGTGTCTCGAGCGCATGACCTCTCCGATGGGCGTTCCGTCGCACTTGGCCCAAACGAAGTCCTTGGCGCTCTGCCCTGCCTCCTCAGGTAACTAGACACCCGGGCGAGCCGAATACCTCATCGCAGGCAGACGCTATCCTCCGGAAAGGATGATGCGCCGGCCCTGCAGTTGCACCCGTAGCCCATACGATTTTGCGATCGCTTGTGCGAAGTCGTCCGAGTCACCAGCCCGAAAGATGCCGCTGACCCGGATTGCGGCTCCGGTGGCGCCGTCAACCACGATCTGGATATCGCTGTAGCGGTTCATCTCCGCTACCGCCTCCGCGAGCGGTGTGTTGTCCAGCGAGACCTGCCCGTGCTGCCAGGCGGAGATACGCTCAATCGCCGGCCGGTCGAGAACTGGAGGGCCGTTGCCTGCCAGCGTCAGCCGCTCACCCGGAGACAAGGTGAAGGCGTCGGCCCGCCCCGACCCGGAGCCGCCTACTCGCTCGTCGGCGGCGGGTTGCGTTATATCCGGCCGTGCGTCGTTCGATGGACTCACAGTAACTTTGCCTTGGACCAGGGTTACCTCGAGAAGCTGCGCATCGCGCCTGACGATGAACGACGTACCCAGCGCCTTGATCCGGCGATCTCCGGCCACGACGATGAACGGCCGGTCCGCATGTTCCGCAACCTCAAACATCGCCTCGCCTCGTTCGAGACTGACGCTTCTGGTGTGTCGGTCGTAGTGAACCGCCACTCGCGTGTCCGTGTTGAGGTACACGCGCGTGCCATCCTCGAGCCTCGAGGTCCGCTGCTCGCCAACATCAGTGGAGACGACTCCCGAGTATGATTTGTAGACAAAGACGGACGCTCCGATTGCCATGGCAGCCAGCGTCGCGAATACCGTGCGATTGAACGTTCGCCTCGAGGTACTGACACTCCGAATCGCCGGCTGCTCCCAGGGCCGCCGCCGCAGTCGAGACGACTTCTCCCACGTGTCAGTCAGGAGCTCGAAAGCCTCGGCATGCGCCGGATCCTCAGCGATCCACTGACGGAACCCAGCGTCAACCTCCGGCGTGCGGTTGGGCCCATGCAGCCGGGCGATCCAGGCCGCGGCCTGCGCCCGCGCCGTCTGCGACGGTTTAGCGCTCATTGGCGAACCCTGCACCGCACATCACTCCCGTATTCAAGGCGTCCCTCATCGTTCTATAGACACCGATTTGACGCCGAAACCTCACCCCGCAGCGGCGGAGGCCCGCTTGCACTGCAATTCGACCTGCCTGGATCTTAGCACCGGCCCATCGCGACGGCTGCGCGCGAGGCTTAAGGCAGCGCGGGCAACTCATTGACCGTGAATGAAGGCCCCTTCCGGCGCCGCCAGGTCATTGGACGAGACCGGCTGCCCGATGGGTACATATAGCGCGCTGGGATGCCTGGCATCGTGCCACAGCTTGACTGTGACCGGCTGCGCCTCACGCATCGACTCTTCGGCGACGACCCCGCCGGTGTTGTAGTTCTTCTCGCTGTACGGGGAGTTGACCGGGGCAATCACCAGGCGCAGCCGGCTACCCTTCTTGACCATCTGCGAGATGAACGTGAACCGCTCGAAGTCATACCGCAACGGGTCTCGGGTCTTGATCAGCACCGGGTTGCGCAAGCCCTCGCGATAACGCGCACGCAGGTGCTCCGAGCTGAGCAGAGTGCTGTTGCCGTCGGCATCGATCTCATAAACGGTTGCGCTGAAATCGGTGTCGGGACGGTCGATCGAGAGCCACACGGACAACTTGAAGAAACCGCTGACCTCGGTGTCCTGCTCGAACCGGGCGCTGTGATAGATGAGCATCTTCCCGGTGCCACCCAGAACCGAAGCCTGGCCCGTGGCGCCCATCGACGTGGACTTGATCTCCTGTTGGGCATTGCTCGTGTCGCGAGGGTCGTAGACATAGTGATCCACGCCACCCCTGCCCGGGGCTACGCGACTGAGCGAGCCGGAGGCAAACACATCGGTGGGATTGGTGTTGGAGTCGAGATAGAAGGGTTGCGATTGTGCGGTGATCGCCTCGAGGGTGTCAGCATAACGCCACTTGTCCGCCCCGATGATGTAGTAGGCGACACGATTCTTGAGGAACTCAGGCTTGGGCCCATTCCCCAGAGTCCACTGATACCAGTCGACCGCGAGCCGCGGCACGTCCAGGAGACTGTATGGGCCCAATTTGAGGCCGTCGAAATCGCGCCGCGGTGCGACCGTCCCCGCATGATTCCAGGGACCGATGACGAGATAGTGGCGCGCCCGCTCCTCCGGGGAGGCATGGCTCAGATGTGAGCGATAGAAAGTCAGCGCTCCCGGCTGATCGCCGTCATGACCTCCAGTCACGGTGAGAATCGGAATCTGAATGTGGGCATACTGCGCCGCTGAAGGTACATAGGCGTCCCAATAGGCATCGAGATAGGGATGCGACGCCCACTCCTGGAAAACGGCCGAGGGTGTACCGAGCGCCTTATCCATTTCCCTGATGGGAATTCCCGCCTCGAACCAACTGCGATATTTCTCCGCCCAGAACGCCCAGTCGCCGTAGATCATGTCCTGGCCAGTATGTCCCGCCGTATACATCAGCCATTGCAACGGGTAGGGGCTTTGGATGTTGTAGCGCATCGGAAAGTCCAACCCGGGGTAGCCGGAGGCGATCGGCATGATGGAGGCCAGGTGCGGAGGCAGCTCCTTCGCGGTGGCCCATTGCGAGTAGCCCAGATACGAGCCGCCCCACATGCTCACCTTGCCGTTGCAGTACGGTTGCTTCGCGAGCCACTCGACCACGTCGTAACCATCGTGGGCTTCTTGAATGAAAGGCCGGAACGTACCCTCCGAATTACCGCGCCCACGCGAATCCACGGATACATAGCTGACTCCATGCTGTGGAAAGTACATGCCGCGAAAGTGCGCGCCCTGCGCAATGTACGGGTTCATGGAGAAGACACACGGACCGGGGGCCTGTTGGCCCTTCGGCGTATAGACATTGGCGCTCAAGCGAACGCCATCGCGCATTGGGATCTTGACGTCCCATTGAAACCCCGGCGCCAGCTCTTCGGGCGTTGAGGTGTCCGCCACGCCCGGCTGGACCATTCCTAAAGCGACCGTCGCGACGAGTACCCAGAATTTCGACTTCATTGATCTCCCCCAGTGAGCAGCGGCGAGTGGCGCTGTGCCAACGCGCTTAGACACCTGGGGGATTCGGAAACCTCACGTGGAGAACCAGTCGACACGTTCGCCCCTACCGCACCTCTCACTTCGCGGGGCTTTAGGGCTTTGGAAATCGTCATTCCGATTCGGCGATACGCCCGCGCCGGCGCTGGCAAACTTTAGTGCGCGCTATGCCGCAGACGCCTGCTCGAGAAACTTCTCGGCATCCAACACGGCCATGCAACCAGAGTCAGCCGAAGTTATGGCCTGGCGGTAGACCTGATCGGCCACGTCGCCGGCAGCGAACACGCCAGGCAACGAGGTATGCGTAGCCTGGCCACCAAGGCCGCTTTTGATGACGAGACACCCATTCCTCATCTACAGTTGCCCTTCGAACAGCGAGGTGTTGGGCGTATAGCCGATGGCAACGAACAGGCCGTGGATCGCGATCGCGCGCGTCGAGCCATCCTGCAGCGACCTCACTCGCAGCCCAGTTACCCCCGGTATCGTCTCCAAATTCCCAGACCTCTCAAGACTGGTACACCGGTTCGAATCCGGTTTGAATCGCCATAAAAGTCAAAGACTTAGCTGCTATGTAAATCCGGCTACAAACTCGGTACAAAAAGTCACTCGGAGCACCTCGGAAACCAGCGCCATGGTCTGCGCTTTCGCGACCACAAGTGCGCTCGCGCTGGTAGACCGATCCAATGGTCGAGCGAAGCATGGCGGGTGTCGCGACTATGCTGCTCGTGCGACAGAGTGATTGCGGCACTATCTGGAGATGCTGGAGCACAGTGGCGCGGAGACGATCCCGGGCGGCAGCCTCGTGGCTATGGAGCGCTTCCTATCCGCGACAAACGCTGCCACCAATGCGCGGTATCGCGCCAGGACTGAGCGTCAGCCGGTTTCTCCTACGGTGGTGGCACTCTTGCCAGCGCGCCGGACTCGACACATGGAGCGGTTTTTTCCCTCGACGTGTGCGCCGAGCGAAACGACGGTCGCGACAGCGGGGCAACTGCAGAGCGCCGCTTGCATCGCTCGCTGTTATAAGTTTGTAGGATCGGAGCCTGTCGCGACCGCCGATTTTGGCATCACGAGTCGAACGTCAGGAACCCGAATGGAATCCGCAGCAGCTGTTCTATCCACTATCGCCGTGACGGCGAAGGTGGCGTACGACTGCTAAGGGCCGGGCCGGCTGCATGAAGCTCATCGGAATGCAACAGCCCTCCATGGCAAAGGACCACCGGCCCGCCGGGAACCATTTTTGCTCCTACTATCCGATGGAGTTGGCATCATCTGAGACTACGCAACCGCTCAACGCTGCCAGTGCTCTACCCTGATCGAAGCGTATGCACAACGGGTCGCGGCGGCATGGATTGTGCCCCCTTGAGCGCGGGCCGCGCAGATGACAATCTTCAACAGATGGACTGGATGGCCCCAGGGAGGCAGGCCGGTTCACAGAGCGCGCCGGAAAAATGACAAGTCCATTGACCTACGAAGACTTTCGACGTCTGACGCGAATGCCCGTTCTGGATGGGGTACGTGGGCTCGCGATTCTGGGTGTGCTTCTGCACCACACCCGGCACAGCCCGTTCTTGCGGCTCCATGGGTTTCGCGGGGTCTGGTTGTTCTTCGTGCTATCGGGGTTCCTGATCACCACGCTGGCCTTGCGTGAAGAGGAGAAGCGCGGCCGACTAGACTTAGGGGCATTCATGATCCGGCGTGTCTTCAGGATCATGCCCCTCTTCTACCTGGCGCTGTTGGCTTATCTATGCTGGGCAAGCCTCTTGGGCATGGAGCCGCACGGGGCGCTGCTGCAGCGCTACCTGCTCGCCTTCGTTCTGTACTGCCCCGAATTCCCCATTATGGCGCACAAGTTCGCGGTGCCCTTTGCGCAGTCGTGGAGCTTGGGCATCGAGGAGAAGTTTTACCTGCTGTGGCCACTACTCGGATTTGTGTGGCTGGCACGATCGAGGCGCCGGGTTGTGTTGGCTCTAGTGTTGCTGGGAGCCACACTGGGCCTTGCCATGCGCGGCGGCACGTACGCGCAAATGTGGGGGTCATACAGTGATATATTGATTGGATGTTTGCTCGCGCTCCTCATGCATGAGCGCAGAACCTACGACTACCTGTGCGTACTCGGCCGAAATCAGGTTACGTGGGGAGTGCTTGGCGTCCTGGCTCTGACGACACTGAGCGCCTTGACTGGAACTCAGGCGGGGGAAAGAATTTTCTCGGCACTTTGCGCGCTGACGATTGCCGCGCTGGTAACCAACGGAGCAGGGTCTGCGGCGCGACTCGCGGGCAACGAATGGCTGAGACGGCTGGGGATTTGGTCTTACGCCGTTTATCTGACTCATCCCATACTACTGGATGTGTGGGATCGGTTGCTCCCGGTTGGAAAAGCTTGGGATATCTTGACGTTGCCATTGGCGTTGGTAGTGGATCTGCCGCTGTGCTTCGCGCTGCACATCTATGTTGAGAAACCACTGATTGTCATTGGGCGCAATATTGCACAGCAGAGGCGACAGGGTGTATTGGAAGCCTCTTACGAATGATGCATCGGGGAAGGGCCGCACAGCGACGCCTTAGGGCTGGCGCACCCCCCCCCTTCCAGCTTACCTGCCGACGGCGTCGCTCGGGCCGGCTCCTGCCTTGTCAACACTAGCTCGGGGCTGAGGCATTCATCGACCAGAAACTTCACGTCGCTTTCTTACGTCTGGAAACGCGACGATCGGAAACGACAACTGCACCCTTCGGGAGTTCTCTGCGACCAGGCGGGCGTCCTCTAGGCGGATTGGCTTCAGCGAAGACTGCTGCCAACTCAACTTTCTCCCGATTGAGCGCCGGATAGTCGCTGATAATGCGCTCGGTGGGGATACCTGCTGAGGCCAGCCCGTGCCGGACAGTCCAGTCTTCCTTTAACAGAGTCGGCAGCGCGAACGAAACCGACCGACGCAGACGGGGCACGGTGACCTGTCTGACGAATAGGCGCTCCTCGGATGTGAGCGCGCCCGCACTCTCGATATAGAAGGAAATCAGGGTGCAAGCAACCGCAACGACATGTCGCCCGTCATCGTTGATGAAGAATTCTTCGGGCAGAATGTCCTCCATGAATTCAAATGTCACCCGCGCTCTCAGCTTGGCAGCCATTTTTATAAGTCATTGATATTTCAAGATTCCTACACACCGCGCAGCGAGCCATCCAAACTATAACCCCGGAATCCTAACTTCGAGCCTTGACATTCCGGGGTCAGGGATCTGCAAGAACTGAATGGTTTGCTTCGTCTTGGCGAGTCTCTTGATGACCGGTTGGGCCGCACGGAGAATGCGAAACGGTGCGGTCAGGTGGCAATCGAGCATGGCATGCCACCGCTCGGTCGAGGCTCCACGTCTTGAGAGGCGCATCACATCC
>Ga0134126_10000395_pt1 | contig 56266 bp, 48 predicted proteins | sample KB31752_FD_96881 | JGI IMG/M metagenome (GOLD analysis project Ga0134126, IMG submission 96881) | Terrestrial soil microbial communities with excess Nitrogen fertilizer from Kellogg Biological Station, Michigan, USA - KB3-175-2 | ecosystem: Environmental > Terrestrial > Soil > Unclassified ...
CGCAAGTCTTCTCGGCCGACGGCAAGACGCTGCTGCGCGCCACTGATTCGACCCTTCGCCTTTTCGATACGACGGGGAAGGAACGCGCCTTGCCCGGCCACCGCAGCGCCGTCACGCCCCTTTTTGCCGACGATGGCAAGACGCTGTCCACCTCCTGCCGCGAAAGGAGATGCAGATGGAATGTGTCCTCAATGAAAGAGCCGGCCTTGCTCGCGCACGAACCGAGAGAACCCCACCCCGTCAAGTGGCTGGCTCGCCTTGCCGACCAGCTATTTCTCGACCGCCTGAAACGCCAGGGTCTTCTGCGTGAGACGACGACCGGCCGCGTCCTGCGCGAGTTGGAGGACTACGGCCACGACCGAATCCCGGTTTCAGGTTGGCTCTCGCCGGACTCGACACGAATGCTGCTCAAGCACATGGTCGGTGATGGCAAGAAACTCGATAGGTTCCTGCTCTATGACGCTAAGACAGGTAAGAAGTCGGGCGAGATCAACCCCGTGCATCCGACGGTGTATCCGGTCTTTTCCCCCAACAACCAGCTCGTAGCTTGTGCGGACCCTAGCGGCGGCGTCCACCTGCACGATGCTGTCACCGGGAAAATCGTGCGGACGCTGCGCTCCTCCCGGCCGCTATCCGAAACGAACGGACGCGACGGCGACCTCGTCTTTTCGCCCGACGGTGAGCGACTGATCGTCACGACCTATCTCTATGGCCCGAAGTCCAAGAGAACCACACTGCCGGCGCGTGTGTTTCGGGTTTCCAGCGGCTGGGAAATCGGCCGTTTTTCCACCAACCCGGAGAAGACAGCCTCGACCGACTGGCTATCCTGTGCGGCTTGGTCGCCGAACGGACAACTCCTCGCCGTCGCGGGAGAAGAGTCGGGAACCGTTCGCCTCCTCGAAATCGCCAGCGGCAAGGTGCGTGCGGAGTTCGTCGGACATCGCCACGGCGTTCACGGGTTGGCGTTCGCTCCCGATGGCCAAACGCTGGCCTCCGGCGGTGAAGACAATGTTGCGTTCCTCTGGGATGTGACCGGCGCAAGGACACTTGTTATCGAGAAAAAGACACTGGCGGAGTGGTGGAATGATCTGGCCGGCGACGACGGCAAACGCGCTGGCGTCGCCATCGCTTCCTTGATTCGCACGCCGGAACAAAGCGTGGCGATGCTTCAGCAACGGCTGCATCCAGCTGATACGCTAACCGAAAAACGGTTGGTCCGCCTGCTCACCGATCTCGATAGCAACGTCTTCGAGACGCGCGAAACGGCAAGCCGTGAGTTGGGTTGGCTCGGCGAACGCGCGGAAGCTGCGTTGCGGCGTGCGCTGACGAAGCGCCCCTCGCTGGAAGTACGACGCCGCATCGAAGACTTGTTGGACAAACTCCCTGGTTCGCCATCACCGGAGACGTTGCGGGCGCTTCGGGCTATCGAGATACTGGAATATGTCGGTACACCGGCAGCGCGGCGTTGTTTGCAAGCGCTGACGAAGGGAGCGCCGGATGCGCTGCCGACACGCGACGCGATTGCCGCATTGGACCGACTGACGAAGCGCCGCTAAGATACAATCGTCGGTGGTTCGGTGGATGTTAGGAACCATCGATTCACCTAGGGGGCCAAAATGCAGACAGTTCAATTCCAGTGCGGCCATTGCAACAAGTTGATGGGCGTCAGCAGCGAATTTCTCGGCCAGCAAGTGCGCTGCCCGCATTGCCAGCAAGTCGTGGTAGCTCCCGCGTCCGCTGCCGCCCCGGAACCCGCGCCCACGGAGGCCGTGGCCGCGCCGTTTCCGCCCAGTCTGATCGAGACGATTCTGCAACCACCCGCTCCCGCCGCCGACCCTGAAGATATTTTTTCGCCGCCGGAGGAGACCGAGGATCTGTTCGGCCGACCCGATCCACCACGCCTCGAAATGCCTCCCAATCCGTTCGCGCCGTCCCCGGCGGACGGGCAAGCGGTTCCGTCTCCCGAAGCCGTGCCGGAACCCACGCTGGCCGCGGCGACGCCCTATCTGCCGCCGGGAGCCGGCTCCGAGCCAGCGGTCAACGGTGAGGACACGACCACTCTGCCATCGGCTGGCCATGAAGCTCCCTGGATGACCGGCACCATGACCGAGGTGCTTTCGCCTTCTCCCGAACAGACGCCGGCTTCCTCGGAACCGGAGGCACTCGTGGACGCGGGCGCTCCCTCGTCCCCACGGCCGGCGCGGCGTGCGGAGTCGGGCACACCCTGGTTCATGATCCTCGTCTTCAGCCCCCTCGTTCTTTATTCCATCGTCATCACCGTCTTCTCCGTCATGCTTTACATGCAAGAGCGTGAGGTCGAGGACAAACTGCGCAAGCGCTTTCAGATGATGCCCGATGAGGGCGACAATCCCGGCATCCAGAAGGGCAAACAGGTGAGCCGATGGATCTACGAACCGAAAGTGGCCACACAGCCCTTGCCGGCCGAACTGGTCACGTCGCTGGCTGATTCGGCCAAGGTTCAGCCAATCCGCATCGGCGATCTGCAAGTCACACCCAAGCGCGTGAAGCGCCAGCGGGTGAAGGTGTTCGTACAGAATCACGACAAACCCGAACCCTGTACCGGCGATTCGCTGGTACTTTATCTGGCTCTGAAGAACCTGTCGTCGGATCATGCCTTCGCGCCGCTGGATAATTACTTTGATCGCTACTGGAAACAAGGCACGGATCAGCTGCCGCCGTTCACGCAGTTGGAGGTCGGCTCGAAAACGCGCTTCTACGGAGGACCGGCCATCTGGTATCCGCGCGGCGACACGCGGCACGAACGGCAATGGGTCGAAGGACGCAAGGCGGTCGATCCGGAATTACTCCAACCCGGAGAGGAAAAGGAGTTTTTCGTCTGCACCGATGGCGAAGATCGCGCGGCACTGCGAACGCTCTTCGGGGTTATCCCAGGCGAAAAAGATCACGTACCTTATCGCGGATCGTTTTTGTGGCGAATTCGCGTTCGCCGCGGCCTGGTGCGCATCCTCGATAAGGAATGCCCGGCCACGGCCGTCGTCGGCGTCAAGTTCACCGATAAGGACATCCAGTAATTTCCCGCGAACGCCGTCGATTCGTTCGTTGGCCAGGAATATTCCCGGGGGCCGAGCGCTTCGGCAAGAAAGAGATATTTCTCCCGAACTTCTCTCTGGATCGGCGGGAGAAAGTGGGATTGCCAAGCGCCGAACCGGGAACTATATTCAAACATTAAGGATCGGTGTAACGCTGCCATTACTCGGTTACCTTCCTTGTGGCGACTTTCCTCGTTCAGCCCCTCCACTCAACGACGAGTGGCTGGAGCGGTGCAATAACCCACCATGACGCCGAGAAGCGTTGAGAATCGAATCCCGTTTCCCCCTTTTCGTCCAATCTCCTAGAGGAGTGAGAGTCGTTCGGAAACGGACGACCGTCAGGTATCCATGAAACTCACACGCGCCTCCAGCTATGCCTTGCATGCCGTCGCCTACATGGCCGATCAGGACAGCAACAATCCGGTGGCATCGCACATCATCGCCAAGGCCCGCAAAATCCCGGAACGTTTCCTGCTCAAGGTCCTCAAACCGCTCGTGTCCGCTCGCGTGCTTCTTTCCGTCAAAGGTCCCAACGGCGGTTATCGCTTGGCCAAGTCGCCGGGCGACATCTCGCTGTTGGAAGTTCTGGAAGCGGTCGATGGACCGATCCGTGGTCTGGCTCCGCTTAGCGGCGAAAAGAAGAACGGCCCCCTGAACAGCAAGCTCGAAACCATCTGCAAGGAGAGCGCCGACGCACTCCGCAAACATCTCGGCTCGGTCAAGATGTCGCAGTTGGTCAGCGGCAAGAAGGGCAAGTAAAATAAACCGCTAAGACGCCAAGAAGAATTAACCACAGAGGTACAGAGACACAGAGAAAAAAAGACAACTCAGAGAAGATAAACGCCTTCTTTCAGATCCTCTCTGTGTCTCTGTGCCTCTGTGGTTAATTCTTCTTGGCACCTGGGCAGTTTCTCCTTGAAGCGTCCATGTCGCTGCGTATCTCCAATGTCCGCCTGAGCGTAGACGAACCTGAGACGCTCCTGCCGCAACGGCTGGCACGGATTCTCGGCCTATCTCCCACCGCGCTCACCCACTGGCGCATTCTGCGCAAAGCTCTCGACGCACGCAACAAGCACGCCCTGCAATTCGTCTACACCGCCGAGGTTTCGCTGCCCGCGGATGAGGCGCGTATCGTCGCCCACGCTTCACGCACCCGTCACCCTGTCGCCCGCATCGACATCTATCAGGAAACGCCGTTCACGGTGCCGGCACCCGGCACTCAACCCTTGACGCATCGCCCGGTGGTCATCGGTTCCGGTCCCGGCGGTTTGGTGGCCGCCTACTTTCTGGCCGAGCAGGGCTATCGGCCGCTCGTGCTGGAACGCGGTCGAGCCGTGCGCGACCGCATCCGCGATGTCCGCGCCTTCGACGCGGGCGGGCCACTCGATCCGGAAAGCAATTATCTATTTGGCGAAGGCGGGGCCGGCACCTTCAGCGATGGCAAGCTGACCTATCGCAACTCCGGGCCGGATGTGCGCCGCGTGCTGGAACTGTTCGCCGAGTGCAAGGGCAAGCCATCAATCCTCTACGATGCCCGGCCGCACCTGGGCAGCAATCGCCTGCCGGCCGTCGTCAAGGCCATCCGCCGCCGTATCGAAAGTCTGGGCGGCGAGGTGCGTTTCGGCTGCCGCGTCGAGGATGTGGATCTCGCCGACGGCCGATTGCGCGGTCTGGCGACTTCGTCGGGTTACATTTCCGCAAGCGTGGCTCTGTTGGCCATCGGCCACAGCGCGCGCGACACCTATCGCATGTTGGTAGCGCGTGGCGTGCCGATGATCCAGAAGGCGTTTCAGATGGGCGTGCGCATCGAGCATCCGCAGGCAATCGTCGATCGCGTGCAGTACGGCCCGACGCCGCTGGAGCGCCGATTGGGCGCGGCGAATTATTCGCTCATCGCCAACGGCCCGCACGATCTGTTCACGTTCTGCATGTGCGCCGGCGGCTACATCATGCCCAGTGCTTCCGAATCGGGAGCGTTCTGCACCAACGGCATGAGTTTATCCAAACACGATTCACCCTTCGCCAACAGCGGGTTAGTTGTCACCGTACCGCCGGAGCATTTCGGCGGCAGCGATGTGCTGGCCGGCGTGCATTTGCAACAGGTATACGAACAGCGTGCCTTTGAAGTAGGCCGGCGCGATTATCTTTGTCCGATTCAGCGCGCCGGCGATTTCCTGGACGGACGTGAGACACTGGACATACCGGACAATAGCTATCCGCGCGGTGCGGTTACTGGCCGCATCGCCGATTTGGTGCCGCCGCTGATTGTCGAGGCGCTGCGTCACGGTTTGCCGATCATGGATCATCAATGGCGTGGCCGCTTCATCTCCGAAGCGACGTTGGTTGGTCCCGAAGCGCGCGGCAGCGCTCCGGTGCGCATCGTCCGCGATGATGTGACGCGCGAGACGCCGGGGTTGCAAGGACTGTATCCAGTCGGCGAGGGGGCTGGCTATGCGGGAGGCATCGTCAGCGCGGCCGTTGATGGCTTGCGTTCGGCCAAGGCGATTGTCGCCCGCTATGCGCCGCTGGAGTCGCGGTAAGCGGAGGGGGCGAATATCCTGGTTCGGAATGGCAGGGGCGATATAATTGGGGATGATATGGAATAATACACCGGATAGGTATTCTATGTAATTGTTTGCTACAAAGTTAGGCGGTCGGCCTTGAGGGCGGGATGAAGTGCTATTACCACCAGGATTGCGATGCGGTCGGCCTCTGCAAATCCTGCGGCAAAGGGTTGTGCGACGGCTGCCAAACCGATCTCGGCCAGGGTCTAGCTTGCAAGGGCCACTGTGAAGAGAATGTCCGCCATCTCATCGCGCTGATCGAACACAACGTCCGCGCGGCACCAGCGGCCAGGGCGTTGCTTCGATTGAACCGCCGAACATGGGTAGGGGTGGGACTGTTCGTGCTGATGCCGGGAGTCTTCTTTGCAATCCTGGGGGCATTGGATGACCGGCTCAGAATGATAATCCCTCTTGGCGCGATGTTGTGCGTGTTCGGACTGCTGGCGCTCGTTTTCGCATGGCGGTTGCCCCATCCTCCTGAGAGCCGAAGCGGGACCGAAGCAGACACCACGCCAGACTGACCGCACAATGAACGGTAGGATCTGCTTTGTTCTGATCCACGAATGGCGGTACAATTGAGATTATCGTTGCCGAACGAGGGATTCTTCATGACAGAAATACAACAATTACAGAGCCAACTAACAACAGCGTTGGATCGCATTCAACACCTGGAAGAAGAAATGAATGGTGGAAAGGTATTGCTCCGCTGGCAGTATCTCATTGCACGCCCCCATCGCTGGCGACGTCAGTTGAGCATCAAGGGACGCAATATGACGGTCGGGCATCTCGTGAGTACGATCGGTGCGAACAGATACACCCCCGAACAGGCGAGTGAGGAACTGGAACTGCCGCTGGCAACCATCTATGAAGCTCTGATGTATTACGCCGAAAATCGTGACCTAATTGAGATGGAAGCCGGCGAAGAGAGACGCCGTTTGGCCGAACGAGGATACTCCCTTGAGCCAAAAAATTTACCTCGATGATTGCGCTTACGCCAAGGAACTTGTCAGACTTTTGGAAGCGGCCGGCCATCTGGTCACCACGCCGCGTCAGGCGGGGATTATTGGCAGGGATGATGAGGTCCACTTTCGCTACGCCGCCGAAAACAGCCTGATCCTGGTCACCAAGAATCCCGATGATTTCCTTGAATTGCATCAAAAGGATTCCCAACATGCGGGAATCTTCCTGGTGTACCAGGACAATGATCCTGATCGCGACATGAGTCACGCCGATATTGTCCGAGCGATCACCAACATGGAGCAAGCGGGAATCGCCTTCGGCGGTTCTTGCCATATCCTCAACGCCTGGCGTTATTAAGAACATCGGCCGCACAACTGACGGTAGGATCTGCTTCAATCTTTGCCCGGTTTGAATCGGTTGTTCATGGGGACATTCGGCCTCGCCACAGCTCATCTTGACCGGCATTCCTCTATTGGTATGATGTTTAATCATACCAGGAGTCCCCTATGCCGACCGTGAAAATCGCCGTCACTATCGACCAAGACTTGCTGGCTTCGCTTGACCAACTCGTCGCGGAGAACCACTTCCCCAACCGCAGCCGCGCCGTGCAAGAGGCTATCCGCGATAAACTCCAACGACTGAAAAAAAGCCGTCTCGCGCGGGAGAGTGCGAAACTGGACCCTGCGTTTGAGCAGGCACTCGCCGAGGAAGGACTCACGGAAGACAACGAGCAATGGCCCGCATACTGAGAGGCGATGTACTCTGGGCGGACCTGAATCCTGCTCGCGGTCACGAGCAAGGCGGCCTGCGCCCGGTTGTGGTCATTAGCGAAGACGTGTTCAACGCACGCTCGGGCACCGTCATCGCCATGGCCATTACCAGTCAATCTCAGCGAGCGGGATTCCCTCTCACTCTGGAACTGACCAGTGTTAAGCTCCCCAAACGATCCTGGGTGAAGATCAGCCAGTTACGCACGCTGTCCGTGCAGCGTCTCGGCAAGAAACTCGGTCAAATCTCGCCCGAAGAACTCGCCCGACTGATTGAGGGGTTGAACGAGATCGTCGGAGCCTAATGCGGTAAACGGAAATGCCGAACGTCTTTGTTCGGATCCACCAGTAGCGGTACAATCGAGATTATCGTTGCCGAACGAGGGAATCTTCATGACAGAAATGCAACAACTCCAGAGCCAACTAACGGCCGCGTTGGATCGCATTCAACCCCTGGAAGAAAAAATGAATGGTGGAACGCCGCCGAAAACAGCCTGATCCTGGTCACCAAGAATCCCGATGATTTCCTTACAACTCCGCTCGCCGGTATTGCGCTTTCACGCCGGCGTATCGTTCGCCGACTCACTCACCAGCAAGCGGTTTGACGTTCGCATCCGTGTAAAGCTCGCCCCGCAGCGCAACGAGTTCGACCGTCAGGCTGCCGGGATCGGCTCGGTTCCAGCAGCGCTGGGCGAGGGCGGCGAAGCGATGCGCTTCCTCGCTGCGCCCCTGATGTTCGCACAATACCTGCATGCCCAGGGCGGCGCGCACGCTGCCGGCGTCGTGGGCCAGCGATTCCAAAAAGGCTTCCTCGGCGACCGCCTCTCGACCGGCCTGCAAGGCGGCGATGCCCCACAATTCCATGATCGATGCGCCGTTGCCCCAAGCGTGATGGCTGTAGTCGTTCTTGGTTTTCTCGACGGCGCGAGCCAGCAGTTTCAACCCCGCGTCCGCGGCGCCGGTCTGACACATGTACCAGCCCTGCGTTTCCCACAAGCGCAGTTCGGCACGCTTGTCATTGCGGCGTGCGCGGAGAGCGTGCTGAAGCACCTCGATCTCCGGCAGCGCGCGCGCGGCCTCACCTTGTTTGAGATAAAACAGAGCGAAAAAGTAGGCCGGCGTTGTTTTGTCTTTCTTGTTGGCCTTGGCCATCTCGTCGATGGCCTTCCGCGCCGCAGTCCAATCACGCCGGGCAAGATGCAAGTGAATCCATAGTTGCGCGGATTTATAGCCGCATTTACGCTGCTCCGCCTCAATGGCCCGCGCTTCGGCGAAACGGCCATCGTGGATGAGCGAGCGCAGCAGCGTCTCCAGGTGATGCGAATACTGCTGATCCTGGCTCGGCTTGACGTTCAGGTCTTTGTGATACGCCTGCTCCAGTTCGATCGCGTGGGCCGAGCGATTCGTGGTTTGCGCCCACTTGCCGATACGCATGGCGAGATGAGCCTGCATGTGGAAGGGATGCGGAATGCCCGGCGAGGATTTGATGTAATTCTCGGCGTAGATCCAGCCTAGTGCGGGACGGCGTGAGTTCTCGTAGTAGTGGAGCAATTCGTGATTGGCGCCGGGGTGCAGTGGATTGATGCGCAAGAGGGCCTTGTAGAACGGTACCGACGAGGCTTGACCGCCGAACAACCCGGCACCGCCGGCCAGCTGAGCGCGGAAGTACCATGCTTCCTCGTCGTCATCGTATAGGGCAATCAGATTATCGATGGTGGCGATGGCCTTGCGCTTGCGTGTTTCGCCATCGCCGGCGCCGGGGGCTTGCCCCTTTTCGAGCATGCTGGCGAGAATAAGCTGTTGCTCACGATGGCTGGCGCGATCCTGGAGTTTGCTGGCCTTCAAGAGCGCCTCGGTATGGTTGGACTTGCCCCAGCGTTCCAGCGAACGGCTGAGTCCCCACCAGGCCAACGAACATTCGGGGTCGTATTGCAGGGCCGTCTCGAACGAACGGGCCGCCTCCATCCATACGTAGGAGTAGTAATAGCCGAGCGCCTGATCGAAGAATGCCTGGCAATCCGGCGAGGTGGTGCTGATGCGATAGCGCACGCCGCACAGGTCCGGCACCAGCTTGGAGGGAGGCAAGCCGGTCATCGGCAGTTTAGCGGGGAGTTTCGGCTTGACGGCCGGCGCTTCCGCGCGGAGAGAGGTGACGGCGACGAAACCGAGAACAAGTGCGAGGAGGGTGCGGCAGAGCATCATGGCCGGATTCCTTCAGGGTGGGTGCCAACGACTGCTCTGCTTATTGTGGAGGATCGCACGGCGGGTTGCCAGACAAAATTGGCGACATTTACAAACCCGTCACGGGCGTTATCCTGTCATGTCGCGGGCGTATTGGCAGACTATTCCGTTTATGCGGGTTAAGCAAGGCGAGGATGGGACGATTACACCGTATTTGCCTTGATTGCCGGTCATTCCTTCTTTAAGCTCAGTAGCAGACCCGGCCCCACGCGCCTGGGATAGCATTTCTGTTCAACATCGAGGAGGCTCCACGATGCGTACCTGGACGAGACTCGCTCTGGCCGTGTTGTTGGCCCTGCCCTTCACATTGGCACCGCTTCACGCCGCCGACCCGGAATTGACCGCGCAACAGGTCGAGAAATTGCGAAAAGACCTTGATACGCTCCGCAAGGACATGGAAGCACTCAAAAACGAGATGATCGCCAACAGTGCGCGGGGTGCTCGAGCCGCCGAGGATCTTCGCGAGATTAAGGATCTCCTGCAAAGAATTATCAGCAGGCAGGAACAGATCACACGCCAATCCGGTTACGGTCCTGGCCCGCTGCCTGAGAACGGTGCCGCGCCCGCCAGCACGGGCACCATCACCCTGCGAAATCGATATTCGACCGCCGCCACGGTGCATATCAACGGTCGGCCGTATGTGATCGAGCCGAACCGAACCGCGACCATCGCCGGCGTGCCGCTCGGCACCTTCAATTATGACGTGGATGTGGATGGCTACGGTTTGGTTCAGCCGCTGCGCTCGGAAACGCTGCGGCCCAACGGACATGAGATTACTATCTTCCCGCGCATCGGCGGATGAAAGAGAACGGGCCAGCCCGAAGCGCCAGCAAGGGAACCCGTCGCTGGCGCTCCGGGCTGGTCAATGACCTTGACGGATTCACCTAAAATCCCCATCCTTAGCCCCATCTGCTTGAGTTATTGGGTGGGGCGGCCATGATTATCACGATTGATGGTCCAGCTGGCGCGGGCAAAAGCAGCGCCGCCCGGACGCTTGCGCAGCGTCTCGGCTTCGAGGTTCTGGACACCGGTGCCATGTATCGCGCCGTGGCCCTCGCCGGCTTGCGCGCCGGCCTCAATCTGCGCGACGAGTCCGCCCTGACTATCCTGCTGGAAACCTTGCATCTGGAGATGCCGCCGGGCGGTGCCGTACTGCTGAGCGGCGAGGATGTGAGCGGCGTCCTGCGCACGCGCGAATTGACGGCGGCGACCGGCGCGGTGGCGGATAGTCCGGCCGTGCGTCGCCGTCTGGTGCAGATGCAGCGCACCATCGCGGCCGGTCGAGACATGGTGTGCGAGGGACGCGATCAAGGCACCATCGTTTTCCCGGATGCCGCCTGCAAGTTCTTTCTCATTGCCGATCCCCTGGAGCGTGCGCGGCGCCGGCAACAAGAGATGGAAGCGCGGGGCGAAACGGTCGAGTTGGAACAACTGCTGCGAGATCAAGAAATCCGCGACCAGCGCGACGCCGTGCGCGATCTGGCGCCGATGAAGCCAGCCGACGATGCCGTGGTGCTGGACAGCACACGGTTGGGGCCGGAGCAAGTCGTTGAGGCGATGGAAGCGGAAGTCCGCCGTCGCTGGAGAGGGAATGCGAATTAGCCACAGATAAACACAGATGAACACAGATAATTCAAAAAATCATTCCATGGTTCTCTTGTCTTATCTGTGTTCATCTGTGTTCATCTGTGGCTAATTCCTGTTCGAGGTGACCGCTTCGATGCGCGATTGGCTTCCCTGGCTGTGGTATGAAACCTGTTACTGGATGGCGAGGATCGGCATGACGTGGGCGTTCGGCCTGCGCACCGAGGGAGGACAGAACATCCCGCGCGAGGGGCCGGTTCTGCTCATCGGCAATCATCAGAGTTTTCTCGATCCCATCGCGATGGGCCTGGCCGCGCCGCGGCACATCTGTTATCTGGCCCGCAAAACGCTGTTTCGTCATCGACACTTCGCCGGACTGATTCGCAGTTTGAATGCGGTGCCGGTCGATCAGCAGGGCATCGCCAAGGAAGGGTTGAAGACGATTCTCGATCAACTCAAGGCGGGACAGGCTGTGCTGGTGTTCCCTGAAGGCGAGCGCACCTATACTGGTGCGGTGTCGCCGCTCAAGCCCGGCATTTTGCTGCTCATCAAACGCAACGCGGCGCCGATTGTGCCCATCGGCATCGCCGGCGCATTCGAGGCGCTGCCGCGCGTGCGGAAATGGCCGAGGTTATCGCCGTTCTTCCTGCCGCCGACCGGAGCCGACATCGCCGTCTCCGTCGGCAAACCCATCCCCGCCGAGATTTATCGCGACATGCCGCGCGATCAGGTATTGCGGGAATTGCACGAGGAATTGAATCGCGTCAAGGAACGGGCCGAGCAGATGCGCCGCAAAGGCGGAATGCGTTGACTTCGGCTCCATTTGGCTCTAGGCTAAAAGTGAGATTCACGCATTCAGGGAATAGCATCTTGTTCCATCCACGCGCCATCCTGATGGTCCTCATCACCATCCGGCTGCTGATGCCGCCCGGTATCTGCGTGTGCAAATTGAACTCACCGGCCGCTCGTTTCCTCGTTGCCCTGCTGAAATCCGACAAGCAAGTGCCGAACGAGGAGGAACGCGACGACGACCACGCTCCAGGCTGTCCCGCCTCGCCGCTGGCGACCGGCATGGGCGTCAAGCCGCCGGCGATTTCTCTGCTGCCTCCCGACCTGTCCCTCGATCCGCTGCCGCCGCTCGAATCGACCCCGATGATTTCCTCGCCCTGGGGCGATAGCCCATCGCATGGGCGATTCGACCATCCGCAAGACCCACTCTATCTGACATTGCGCGCACTCCTCATTTAACGGCTGCGCTTTCGCCGTAAGACGTGATTTCAAAACTATCCTTTCGTGCTGGCAAAGACCCCCTTGCTGGCGCTGCGGGCTGGCAAAGACACCCTTGCTGGCGCTGCGGGCTGGTTGAATTGGCTTTGAGGAGATGCGGATGCCTACCCGAATCCAGAATCTGCCGGCGATGCTCCTGGTTCAGTTGCCGACCGTCCTCACCTTGGCCGTACTCGGCGGCGTCGCCTGGTTGGGGATTCACTTCGATTGGAAATTGCCGCCGTTGCCCGCGCTGCTTGGCGGGCGCGATGCGAAGAAGGCCGAAGAAGCGAAAAAAGAAGAGGACGGCAAAGAGGATCCCAGCAAGCTCGATAAACTGCCGCTGGTGAACATCGCCTCGGCAGACGTATCGGAGACGGCCGGGATTCGGACGGCGGCGGTCGAACGGCGGCAGGTCGGTGAATACGTGACGGCCAACGGCGACATCGATTTCGATCAGAACCACTATGCTCATCTCTCCACCCTCGCCAGTGGCAAGGCCTGGAGCGTCCACAAGCAACCCGGTGACGCGGTGAAGAAGGGCGATGTTCTCGCCCTCATCGCCGCGCCGGAGTTGGCACGCCTCAAGTTCGATTTGCAGCAAACTCTCTTGCAGGTCGATACCCGCGAGCGCGTCTATCGTCGCTTGAAATCGACGGATCACGCCGTTTCCCTTCAGGCCATCGATAGCGCCGAGTCTTCCCTGCGTGAAGCGCGCATCCGTCAGTTCGGCGATGAGCAATCTCTCAAAAACCTGGGCGTGACGGTTCACGTCGAGGAATTGACCAAGTTGACCGACGAGCAAGTTGCCGCGCGCCTGCGCACGTTGGGCATTCCCGATACGCTGTTGCAACAACTCGACCGAAACACCCTGACGAGCAATCTGCTGCCGATGATCGCGCCGTTCGATGGCGTCGTCGTCAAGCGCGACATTGTCATCGGCGAGATGGTCAACACGACGACACCGCAATTCGTGCTGGCGGACTTGAGCCATCTCTGGATCATGCTGCACGTCCGTCAGGAGGACATTCGCAAATTGAAAGAGGGGCAAGAAGTGAGGTTCCATCTCAACGGCTCCAACGAAGACGCGCCCCCGGCGACGATCACCCGCATCAGTCCCGAAATGGATGAGAAAACCCGTACCGTCACGGTGCGCGCCGAAGTGACCAATCCCACGGACAAAGGACGGCTACTGCCCCATACATTCGGCACCGCGCGCATTCGGGTCGGTCAAACCGAACAGCTAATCGTGCCCAATGAGGCGGTGCAATTCGATGGTCAATCACATCTCCTGTTCGTGCGTGGAGGATCGGCCACGGAATTTCAGCCGATGCGCGTGAAGTTGGGCACGCCCCACGACAAGTTCATGGAGATCGTCTCCGGCGTCGAGGCGGGACAAACCATCGCCACAACCGGCAGTCATGTGTTGCTGTCGGAGTTGCTCAAAAAACGCATCGGCGGCGAGGATTAAAAAGAATGCAGAATGCAGAGTGCAGAATGCAGAATGAAAATCAAAAGATGTCTTTCATTCTGCATTCTGCATTCTGCATTCTGCATTGGGAGATATTATGCTCAACGCTATTATCGATTGGTCGCTGCGCAATCGTTTCATCGTTCTAGCCGGCGCGGTGATGTTCATCGTGTTGGGAGCGTGGTCGCTGTCGCAACTCGACATCGATGCGTTCCCGGATACGACACCGGTGCAGGTGCAGATCAACACCATCGCGCCGGGGCTTGCTCCCGAGGAGATGGAACGGCAGATAACCTATCCCGTCGAGCAAGCCATTAACGGTCTGCCGCACCTTCAGCAATTGCGCTCCATCTCCAAGTTCGGCATCTCGCAAATAGTCGTCGTTTTCGACGATGGCACGGATATTTACTTCGCCCGCCAGATGGTTAACGAACGACTGAGCATCGCCAAGATCCCCGAAGGTGTGCCCCGACCACAGATGGGACCGATCGCCACCGGACTCGGCGAAGTCTTCCACTACATCGCCACGCCGCGCGGAGTGAACCAAGAGAAGCTCACGGAGAAAGAGCGTGTCGAGAAGCTGACCCATCTGCGGACGACCCAAGATTGGAGTATCAAGCCGGCCATGCGAACCGTAGCGGGCGCGGCCGAGATCAACGGTTGGGGCGGCTACGAGAAACAGTATCAGGTGCGCATCGATCCGAAAAAGCTATTGCAATACGGTGTTTCCTTCGATCAGGTGATGCAGGCCGTGCGCGCGAACAATCTGGTGATCGGCGGCGGCAACATCCAGCAGGCCGGTGCCATGTATTTGGTCCGCGGTTTGGCCCGCACCATCACCGTGGACGAGATCAAAAAGATTATCGTGGACACGCCGCGGCCGGGCGTGCCGATCCAGGTCGGCGACGTGGCCGATGTCGAGATTGGCCACGACATTCGTTTGGGCGGCGTCACCAGTCAGGGACAGGGCGAAGTCGTGCTTGGCCTGTGCTTCATGCTCATGGGCGAGAATAGCCATGACGTCACGGGCCGCCTGAAAGCCAAACTCGACGATGTGAAAAAAACGCTGCCGCCCGATGTCGAAGTGACCACGGCCTACGATCGTACTCGATTGGTCGATCAAGTCATTCACACCGTCTACAAAAATCTGTTCGAGGGCGGTCTGCTTGTCGTCGCCGTGCTGTTTATCTTTTTGGGCAATCTGCGGGCCGGCCTCATCGTCGCGGTGGCCATCCCGATTTCCATGCTGTTCGCCTTCTGCGGCATGTGGCGTTTCGGCATCGCCGGCAGTCTGCTCAGCCTCGGTGCCATCGACTTCGGCTTGGTCGTCGATAGTTCGGTCGTCATGGTCGAAAACGTCGTGCGGCATCTGGCCCACGATAAGAATGAATCGCGCAGCCGATTGGACATCGTCCGCGATGCGGCCATCGAGGTGCGGACGCCAACCATGTTCGGCGAACTGATTATCATGATCGTTTACTTGCCGATCCTGACGCTCCAGGGCGTGGAAGGCAAATTATTTCGGCCCATGGCGCTGACGGTGATTTTCGCCCTGATCGGTTCGCTGGTTTTATCGCTGACGCTCATGCCGGTGCTGACAAGCCTTCTGTTGCCGCGTCACATCGAGGAGAAAGACCCCTGGCTGGTGCGCCTGGCGCGTTGGCTATACGCTCCGATCCTTCGTGGGGCGTTGCGTTATGGTGTGGCCGTGCTGATTCTGGGAGCAACCGCGTTAGGATGCGGCGTCCTGATTGCTCGTGGCCTCGGCGGTGAAGCCGTGCCCAAACTGTCGGAAGGTTCTCTCGTCGTCCTCATCGTGCGTTTGGCGGGCACCGACATTAACGAATCGCTGCGTTACAACACGCGGATGGAAAAACTGCTGCTGGCCCAATTCCCCGACGAGGTCGAGCGTGTGTGGTGTCGTTGCGGCACAGCCGAAATCGCCACCGACCCGATGGGGCCGGAAGAGACGGACATGTTCATCATCCTTCGGCCGCGCGAGCAGTGGCAAAAGGCGGCGAATCAAACGGAGTTAGAGGATCTTATTCGTAAACAATTTCAGGATTTGCCCGGCCAGCGTATTTCCATCACGCAACCGATCCAGCAGCGCATGGACGAGATGACCTCCGGCGTTAAAGCGCAGGTGGCCGTCAAACTATTTGGCGACGATTTCGACGTGCTGAAGAATACGGGCGACAAATTGGCCGAGGTGCTGCGAAGCATCGAAGGAGCGGCCGATGTCAGCGTGGAGCAAATCAGCGGTTTGCCGGTCTTGGCGATTCAGGTCAAGCAGGCGGAGCTGGCACGCTACAACGTGCCGGCGCGGTCGGTGTTGGATCTGGTGGAATCGGTGGGTGGCAAATCTTTGGGCGAGGTGGTGGAGGGACAGCTTCGTTATTCGATTAACAAGCCGCTCGGCGAGCGCGTGGAAGGGCAATTGCGTTTCCCGCTGGCGGTGCGTTTGCCGGAGCGCTTGCGCGCCAGTCCGCAGGCCATCGGTGCCATGTCGCTGACGACGCCGGCTGGTGAGCGCGTGCCGCTGTCGCGTCTGGCCGATGTGAAGTTGGTAGAAGGACCGGCGCAGATTTCCCGCGAGTGGAGCCAGCGGCGCATCGCGGTACAATGCAACGTCAGCAAACGCGACATCGGCAGTTTCGTGGCCGAGGCGCAACAAAAGATCGCCGCGGGCGTGAAGCTGCCTCCCGGCCGTTATCGTCTCGAATGGGGCGGCCAATTCGAGAATATGGAACGCGCACGCACGCGCTTGCTCATCGTGGTGCCGGCTGCTCTGATGCTGATTTTCGCGCTCTTGTATGTCACCTACAACCGCTTGGCCGACGTATTGTTAGTGTTTACCGCCGTACCGTTCGCCAGCGTCGGCGGCGTGTTGGCGCTGTGGCTGCGCGACTTACCGTTCTCCATCTCCGCCGGCGTCGGCTTCATCGCGCTGTCCGGCGTGTCCGTACTCAACAGCATGGTGTTGGTGACGTTCATCCGCCAGCTGCGCGATCAGGGGGTGCCTCCGGATCGAGCCATTGAGGAGGCGGCGTTGACGCGATTGCGTCCGGTGTTGATGACGGCGCTCGTGGCCAGTCTGGGTTTCGTGCCGATGGCGCTGAGTAACGGCGTCGGTGCCGAGGTGCAGCGACCGTTGGCCACGGTCGTCATCGGCGGCGTCATCAGTAGCACGTTGCTGACGCTGCTGGTGCTGCCGGTGCTGTATCACTTTTTCGGCCCGTCGATGAGCGCGAAAGCCTACGGCAAGCCGCTCATTCCGTCGTGAGCGCATCGACGACACTCTCGACGCCTACGGTAGTGCGCGCCAACTGCACGGCGCGCCGGCGTTGCGTGAGATCGGCGACGGTACCGCGCAGTTCGACCGCGCCCGGCCCGGCCAACCGCACTTGCACATCAGCACCGGCCATATCCGCATCCCAGCGCAACCGCAGGGCGACGCGGCTATCGAGACTCGATTCGCTCACCGAGCCGCGCACCGCGCCCCAACCGTTTTGCAGCCGCCCGCGTATGCCCTCCGTCACACCGTCGAACTTGGCGGCCGTCTTGTGACAGACACGCGCCATGCGATCGGCGTCCTGACTGCAACCGCCCACCGCCAGCGCCAATCCCAGCGCCAACCCTAGCCTTCCGCGTCTGCCCATCTTGCGCACTCCTCGCCTCGGACCACCATTCGCCGCGCTTCGGCGGCGCGGAGTATGGCGTTCCGCGTCGCTTCCGACAAGAGCGGATCGCCGCTTGACGAGCGTTCGCGCGCTCGCCATGCTTATGATGGCGAACGGCCGGCGTAAGCCGGCTGGTATAGACGGGATGGACACTATGATGGCGAACGGCCGGCGTAAGCCGGCTGGTATAGACTGACGGACACTATACCAGCCGGCGTAAGCCGGCCGTTTGCCGATGAAAGGATCGTGGTTTGCATCTTGGGAAACTACAACTGGCCTCGCGCTACATGCTCGCACCGTTGGCCGGCTACACGAATCTATCGTTTCGCCTGGCGCTACGCGAACTGGGCGGACTTGGTCTGGCGACAACCGATCTCGTCAATGCCCGCGCCTTGTTGAAGGCCAGCCGCAAGACGATGGAACTGATTCAGACTTGTCCCGAAGATCGGCCGGTGGCCGTGCAGATTTACGGCTCCAACGCCGTTGAGATGCGCGACGCCGCCCAATGGCTTGAGAACTACGGCGTCTCGTCGGTGGACATCAACATGGGTTGTCCGGTTCACAAGGTCGTTCGCGGCGGCGGCGGCTCGGCGATGATGTGCGACGCCGTCAACACCGTCGAACTGGTCCGCACCATTGTTGAGGGCGTGCGCATTCCCGTGACGGTCAAGATGCGTCTGGGTTGGGACGACGACAATTTGAGCGCGCCCTTCTTTGCCCGCGAGTTCGAGCGCGCCGGCGTCGCCGCCCTGACCATCCACGGCCGCACGCGCGCTCAGGGCTTCGGCGGCCGCGTCAATCTCGATGGCATCAAGGCCGTGGTTGAGGCGGTCGAACGCATCCCTATCCTTGGCAACGGCGACGTGCGAACGATCGCCGATGCCGCCCACATGCGGCGCGTGACCGGCTGCGCCGGCTTGGCCATCGGCCGCGGCGCACTGCTCAATCCGTGGTTCTTCGCCCAACTAACGCGCTGGGAGGAAACCGGCGAGCCGGGACCGCCGGCAACCTATCGTCAGCGCCTGGCGTTCATGGATCGCCACTTCCATTTGCTGGTCGAACATCGAGGCGAACGCTTCGCCTGCCTGTCGTTCCGCAAGGTGGCCAACTGGTATTGCCGCGTGCTGCGTCCCGGCCATGCCATTCAGCAACGATTGATGATGATTGACAATGTGGATGCGTTCGAGCAAATCGTCCTGGAGATCCGCGACCTTCTCGCTCAGCGAACGGGCGAGGAGTGGCCCGACGCGGAACTGACGGTTCGTGTTCCCAGCGGTCCTGTGGAACGCTGGTGAAATCGCAACGTGGTAGGTGCCGCGAGCCGAGCGGCACTTGAACAAAAAGTCCGGCTCGGCTCGCCGGACCTACCGGCCGCATGTCGTGTCGGTAGGTGCCGCGAGCCGAGCGGCACTTGAACAAAAAGTCCGGCTCGGCTCGCCGGACCTACCGGCTGCATGTCGTGTCGGTAGGTGCCGCGAGCCGAGCGGCACGGTTTGAGTAGGTGCCGCGAGCCGAGCGGCACTTGAACAAAAAGTCCGGCTCGGCTCGCCGGACCTACCACGTTAGCGTTTTGGCTCTCGCAGCCGAATTACGTGATGGGTCCACTTTGTTTTTGCCGATTGGCGTGTTGTTTGCTATGCTCCTTCTTCAAGGTCGAGTTCCGGCCCTTCCCTGTCTTCTTCTCACAAGCGAGGTGCCCGATGGCGAGCACGCCGACTGTGCCGCGCGCGTCCCGTTTGATTCTGGATGCCGCGACGGCCGCCGATTTGATGACGCCCAACCCGACATCGATTCTTGCCGAGGCGACGGTGCCGCAAGCCGTCGCCTGGCTGACCGAGAAAGGTTTCAGCGCCGCCCCCGTGATCGATGAATCCGGTCGGCCCATTGGCGTCATCAGCCGGACCGACATTCTCGTCCATGAGCGTGATCGGTTGCGCGGTGCCGGGTATCCGACTCTTGATGGTGCCGTGGCACGCGACATTATGACGCCGGCCGTGTTTTCAGTGACGCCGCAAACGCCGAGCGAACAGGTGGTCGAACAGCTGCTGACGCTGAACGTGCATCAGTTGTATGTGGTGGATGAAGAGCAATTTCTTACCGGCGTCATCAGCGCCCATGACGTGCTGCGCCGACTGCACAGCGAGGATTGATTGAACCAGCCCGGAGCGCTCGCGACGGGTTCTTATTTCCCATCGCTGGCGCTCCGGGCTGGTTTACGAGCGTGAAAACAAAGTGACCCCGAGGGGATTCGAACCCCTGTCGCGGCCGTGAAAGGGCCGTGTCCTGGGCCTCTAGACGACGGGGCCACGTCATCAAACGACAACAATCGTATCGTAGGGAGCCTGCCGCACGGCGTCAAGTTGAGCGGGCCAGGTTCATCGTGCTGCGGAAGCTTCTACAATATCTGCGGACGAACGTGATGTACTCTCCCGCGAGGCACCTATGACGGCTGATGATCTGCGGACCCTTCTCGAACAACTCCACGCCGGACGACTGAGCGTGGACGCGGCCCTCGGGCGACTGCACGAATCGCCCGTGGCCGACCTTGGCTTTGCTCAGGTCGATTTGCACCGCCGCCAGCGCTGTGGTTTTCCCGAAGTGATCTTTTGCGAGGGTAAAACTCCCCAATGGGTTGAAGGAGTCGTCCGCCAACTTATCGAGGCCAATCAGGACTGTCTCGCCACGCGCGTCAACACCGAGCAATCGGCTCACCTTGCCCAACTCTTCCCTCATGCCGAGCAGGATCGCACCGCGCGCACGTTCTGGCTGCCGTCGCCGGCGCAAACGCCATGCGGCACAAAGGGGCATGTCGTCGTTCTTACGGCCGGCACCAGTGATTTGCCGGTGGCGCAGGAGGCGGTTGTCACGGCTCGCGCCCTGGGCTGCGAGGTGAAACTACTGGCCGATGTCGGCGTGGCGGGGATTCATCGCTTGCTGCGCCACCGCGAGCAGTTTGCCGGCGCGGACGCCATCGTCTGCGTCGCCGGCATGGATGGCGCATTGCCGAGCGTCGTCGGCGGACTCGTCGATTGTCCCGTCATCGCCGTGCCGACCAGCATCGGCTACGGTGCCGCCTTCCACGGCCTAGCCGCGCTGTTGACCATGCTCAACGCCTGTTCCGCCAACGTCGTCGCCGTCAACATCGACAGCGGATTCAAGGGCGGTTACGTGGCCGCGCTCATCGCACGGCGGGCGGCTCATCCTTCGTAGCGAATGCCAGAATCTGCCCCTCAATATCCAGTCCCACTCGCTCACTCCACACGCTCAGTAACCGGCGGTACACGACACCCGGCCGGCCATCGCCAATTGGGACATTGTTGATCTTCGTAATCGGCATCAGACAATACGACGTGCTGGAAAGAAACGCCTCGTTAGCGCTCTGCGCCACGGACACGGAGATAGCGCGCTCGACGAAGGGCATGCCCAGTTCGCCGGCCAATTCGATCACCGTGGCTCGGCTGATGCCCGGCAACGTGTTATCCAGCGGCGGGGCGACGAGGATGCCGCGCTCGACCATGAGGAAGTTGCCGGTGCTTGTCTCCGTCACATTGCCGGCCAGATCGAGCAACAGCGCCGACGCCTGGGGGTCGCTCCCGTGGACCTCTTTCTCAGCAAGATAATAATGCATGCGGCTGCGGCACTTCATCGACGAGGGCCAACATTGCGGCGGCACCTGGCGAATCGACGGCGTAATAAGATGCGTTCCCCTTTTCAGTTTGTCGGCCCATAGCGCGAACGGCAGCGCGAAGGTGTGGATGCAAATCGTCGGCGTCGTGCGCGGTGGCCGGCCGATGGCGTAAACCGCGTATTCGCCCGCCGTGACGAAATGCACCAGCCCCAACTCGGCGTCGTCGGCCAGCAATCGGCCATTGTGGTCGAGCAGTTCAAGCGAGATGTCCGTCAACTCGGCCTGGGAAAGCCCGATGTCCATGCCGGTATCGTGCAGGGCGCGGAAGAGGCGGTCGAGATGGTCACCGAGGCGGAACGGCTGCTTGCGAAAGGTGCGGGTCATCTCCGTGACCGTCGCCCCCTGCACGATGCCGGCGTCCCAAATGGCCAAGTGCGCCTGCGATGCGGGCACGAAGTGGCCGTTCAGATATACCTGTGGTTCCATCATCACGCGAGGATTCTCCCGTTTTCGCTTGCCAAGCCATCATTTCGCTCAATAGTTGCCCAGCCGCGTAGCAAATTGCGTGAAACGCCGCTACTGCCCCCTCATGGCTAAACTCTCTCCCTCGCCAAGGTTGCGCCCACGCGAAACGACGAAGACTATCAGCGCAAGTGCTTAATTAGTAAGTAATTATAGCGTGTTTTTTTATACAATAGGCCTCGTTTTTTCAATCATTTTCATAAAAGACGTTTCATGGTACACCTTGGCACGCCAATTGCAAATGCAATTTACTATGGAATGGAGGCCGGCTCGGCTAGAGAAAAAAAAGGAATTGCGATAAAGTCGAAAAGAGGTCCGCTCGCGTCTGATACAAACGGACCTTGGAAGGAGGAAATCGATGGAGAAGGATTCTCCGCGAGAAGATGGGAAGGGATTTGTAAGCTACGGTTGACAGAGAGAGGTTGCTGCTCCGATAGACCCGATAACGTGGGTCCACTTTCAAGGAAGCTCCTCGGCGCACGACCCGCCGTTTCCGTCCTTCGCCCGAGTACCTAATAGTACGAGTCGATCCCGCGCAAACGAGGTTTGCCGGTGCGTTCACGCTGCCATTTGGGTGGCGACGTGGATGCTCCGCGCCGACGTGGCAGGAGTATGAAGCATGTTCCCCCTGAACTATGCATTGGCTGTGGCACTGCTGACGGCGTCGCCGGACAAGGCCGAGTTGCCGTCCGCCGAGGAGTTCGCGACTGTTCGACCAACCTTGCAAACGGTTGCCATGTCCTGGGAAATCCTTGACCCACGCGAACTCCGCTATGTCCTCACGCGGCCGGAAGATTTCGGGGCGGACCTTAAACTGCTCCGCCACCGTTATCAAGATCTGATCGACGCCCCGCCGCTGTGCGATGGCATGCGCTTCCCCGATCGCGGTCTCATCAACGAGTTGTTATCGTTTAATCGGGCCTATCGGCAGCACCTCGACAGCCGGCAAGCCCTGGATCTGAACTGCCGATGGGCGTTGCATGAGGCGCTACAAGAATCGGATCGCCTCTATCAAATCTGGGATACGGTTCGCGATGCCCGCTGCGATTATTACTATGTGACGGTACGGCGTCAGGCGCTCAAGAAGCTGCGTGAGTCGATCGGGCCGGAGGCTTACTATTCCGGCTGCTTGCCGCCGCATGTCCCGGTGTGGCGTTTTGCACGCATCGACTAATGGTTCAATTTGACTGGCGAAATACTGGGCGAGAATAGCCTCTCAAAACAGGCCCGTAGGGTCGGGCTGGAAAGCCCAGCTCCGACGCTCTGGATTCGTGGAATTCGAGCGATCACAGGCCCGTTGCGGCAGCTCGACGGCGACGACGGGCCTGAATGAACGAATTGACGCACAGAGCGACAAAGACGCCACACAAGATCGCCATCACAACAAGGCTTACGCCGCCGATGCCCTTCACGTTGCCCGTCGCGATGAGACGGCCGAGCGAGGCTGCCAGGCCGAGTAAGCCGATCATGGCGGCACCGTGCATGGCGTGCTTGAGCAGGCTCTCCTTCAAGGCGAGCAGACCGAACACAACGAGGGCCGCGCCCACATAGGCGGGAATCAAAGCCGTCCCACTGAGGTGATCCGGTGGGGCGAAGCCCAGCGGTGTCCACAAGCCCAGGTCGCCGCCGAAACGGCCCCAAACACCCAGAGCGATCAGTAGGATACCAAACACAAGGGACACAACAGGCACGGGTCAATTCCTCCGAAATCTATTGCATTCGCGGGTTAGAGCCGCGTTATGGCCGTTCACTATTCCGGCGAGCGGCGTTCTCGACTGTAGCGCAATTCATAACTGCCATCCGGATCGAAGGGCGCATCCCACGAGAGGGATGTTTCACTGGCTCGGTGCATCAGAGCCAACCATACGCGATCGGGCGGCATGACGCGCCGTGCTTTTGCTCCCGGTGCATCGGTGACAACCTTGGACTCGAAGTGCATGAAATGCTGGTCGAAGGGTAGCGTCTGCGCCACACAGAGTAGAAATCCGGCGACGAGATAACCCGTCACCAGCCCAAACAGGACGGCACCGCCTTGCTGGAGGATGGGGTGATAATCGAGGGTCGCGTGGATCAGGGCGTTCGTGGCCCAGCGCAGAAAAACCAGCATGATGCTGAAAAGCACGACGAGACACAAACTATCTTCGTAGCCATGCAGGAACGATTCGGCCAACATGGGGTCCAGTTCCGCGGCGATCGGCTCGAAGAAGTTGAAGGCCACTAATCCGGCGAGGAAGACATTCAAGGCCATGGCGCAGGCCGGCAGCACGCCCTGACGCCAGAAGGCATAGGCGACGACGAGCATGATGAGGACCGTAAGAAAACCAAGCAGCATAGCCTTCCTCGCTCCGAATCAGAACGATTTAACCACAGAGGCACAGAGACACAGAGAAAAAACAAAGAATAAGAAATACCGGACAAATTATATCCCTGGTTTTGTTCGATGTTTTGTCTCTGGGTCTCTGTGCCTCTGTGGTTAAATCTCTTTATTTACTGCACACGCGCAAGAGTTCCTGAATGGAAGTGTGCCCCTCGATCACCTGGCGCAGACCATCTTCCTGAATGTACTTCATGCCGTTCTTCACCGCTTCTTGCTTGATGGCGTTGAAGTTGGGATTCTCCTTCATCATCTCTCTGAGAGCCTCGTTCATCTCCAGCAACTCGAACACGCCGGTGCGACCGTAGTAGCCGGTGCCGCCGCATTCCTCGCACGTCGAAGGACTGCTGTCGTCCTCGCTCTCCGCGCCTTTTTTGTGTTCCGGCGGTCGATAGAAGAACTTGATCTTGTCCGCCGGCAGATTGGCCTTGCGCAAAAGCTCAGCGTTGGGTTTGTAGCGCTGCTTGCAGCGGGAACAGAGGACGCGCACCAGACGCTGGCCCAGTATGGCGCTGACCGCGTTAGCGACCATGAATGGCTGCACGCCCAGATCGATCAGGCGAGCCAGCGCCGTGACGGTGTCGTTGGCGTGCAGCGTGGTGAAGACCATATGGCCGGTCTGAGCCGCTTGACAGGCGATCTCGGCCGTCTCTTGATCGCGGATTTCGCCGATATAAATCACGTCGGGATCTTGACGGAGGATGCTACGCAACTCCGAGGCGAAAGTCTTGCCGGCTTTCGGGTTGACCTCGATTTGCGTCACATTGTCGATGTGGTACTCGACCGGGTTCTCGATGGTGATGACGTTTTTCTGATAGCGGTCAATCTCGGAGAGACAGGCATAGAGCGTGGTGCTTTTGCCGGCACCGGTTGGGCCGCAGACGATGAAGAGGCCGTGCGGTTGGGTGACCGTGGCGTGGACGCGCTTGCGCATCGGCTCGCGCATGCCGATGCGTGTCAGGCTGGCCACCTGCCGCGACGGATCGAGGATGCGCATGACAAGTTTCTCGCCGACGACGCTGCCGGCGGTGGCCACGCGGAAATCGATCTGACGCTTTTGCTGGACAGGCGCGGCCGGTTCCTCATCGTCGTCGCTTTCCGCTTCCTCATCGTCCCCCTTTTCGGGCTTCTTCGGCCGACTTGGTCCGGCAGGTGCCAGCACCTCGGCCGAGAAACTACCGTCCTGGGGCTTGCGTTTTTCGGTGATGTCGAGGTCGGCGAGAACCTTGAAAATGTTGATGGCCGCATCTCCGGTCGCGCGCGCGAAGGGCGTGGCCGGTTCCATAATGCCGTCGATGCGGAAACGGACAACCATCTCCTCCTTGGTTGGTTCGAGATGAATGTCGGTGGCTCGTTTCTGAATGGCTTCGGCGATCATTTCGAGGGCGGCCTTGTAGCCCTTAGAACCTTGCAGCCGGGCCACGCGCCGGCCATCCTCCTCCTTCTCGTTGGCGGTCTTGCCGATGAAGCGGACGGGAATGGGTTTTTCGCCCTTTTCTTCCGGCTCGGCCAAATCCAGCCGCAGCCAGCGGCGAACCAGTTTCCGCAGGTGCTGCGGCGTAAGTACGCGCTGTTCAGGCGAAGCCTTCTCGTTGCGCAACATCACATACGACAGGGTCGGCGCCAGGTACAGCACGATAAGCACGAGGAAACCGAACGAGAACCAGGGCAGCAGCCAGACGAACAGCAGTCCGGCAATGCCGCAGCCCAAAAGGACAGGGTTCCACATCTCGCCCGGCAACTTCATGTCCAGGCAATCCTGATAGACCCACCAGCACGTTCGCAGCCAGGCGAAGTAGACGAGAATCAGCACCACGAGTTTGGCCGGGTGAAAGTACAAACCCGAACCGCGCGGGAAGAGCGCCTCCGCGCCAAAGAGAGGATTAACCACAGAGGCACAGAGACACAGAGAAGAGCAGGACAGGAAGCAAAGAAGTCCCGCGGCCATTGATGAGTTCCTTTCCTCTCCGTTCTTGTTTTCTCTGTGCCTCTGTGGTTCGTTCGCTTTAGAACTACCGAACAAAACCCTGCCAGCCCGCAGCGCCAGCAAGGAAAGATCCCTTGCTGGCGCTGCGGGCTGGCAAGCAAGGATTTTGTCCGGAAGCCCTTAGAGAATACCAGGTGCGGAGACCTTGATGCCCTTGAAGGCCATCTTGAGTTTCTCGGGATCGGGGGCGAACTCCAGGGCGGTCTGCTTGTCGGTGTCGCCGCGTTCGACGAGCAGGCGCAGATTCTCCGTGAAATCGACCATGCCCTCGTTGTAGAACATCTTGATCGCGTCCTGGAGCTTGAGATCCTCGCCGTCGGAGATCAATTTGCGGATGGTCGGGTTGACGATCATGATCTCGTTGGTCGGCGTGCGCGGCTTCTTGAGTCCTTTGAGCAGTTTCTGAGCGACGACGGCTTTGAGGTTGTTGGCCAGCGCCTTACGAATGGCCCCGTGCTTGTTGGGCGGGAACAAGTCGAGGATGCGGTTGATGGTCGAGGAGGCCGTGGAAGCATGGATGGTGCCGAAGACCAAGTGGCCGGTTTCCGCCGCGTGAACGGCGGCCTCGAACGTCTCGACATCGCGCAACTCACCAATGAGGATGACATCGGGATCTTGTCGCACCGCGTCCTTGAGGCCCTTGTGCCAGCCGATGACATCCAGGCCAATCTCGCGCTGGTTGAAGTAAGCCTTCTTGTCGGTGAAGGTGAACTCGATGGGGTCCTCAATGGTGAGGATATGCAGCGGCTCGCGCTCGGCGATGTAATCGAGCATGGAGGCGATGGTTGTGCTTTTGCCGGAGCCGGTGACGCCGGCGAGGATGACCAGGCCTTCGGGAAAATTGCACAGGCTCTCGATGCTCGGCGGCAGCCCAAGTCCGGCAAAACTGGGAATGGAAGTGTTGACGCGGCGAGCCACCAAGCTGAGTTTGCCGCGTTGCTTGAAGAGGCTGACGCGGAAGCGGTTTTCCTTTTCGCCCTCGTAGACGACGTAGGAAAAGTCCGTGCCGCCCTCCTCGTCGAGGATCTTGCGGGCGGCGGGCTTCATAATGGGCAGCAGCAATCTTTCCATCTCTTCCGCCGACAGCGGCGGCGAATTCACTTTCACGATGTCGCCGCGCAAGCGCATCATGGGCGGTTGACCGGACTTGAGGTGCAAGTCGCTGGCGTCGTGCTTCATGACCATGCGGAAGAGTCGGTTTGCCTCCGGCTCGCGGCGTGACGTGGCGGGGGCCGTGGGGGGCGTTCCTGGGACAGTGGCTTTCACGTCGGCAGTGGCCATCAAAATCTCCTTTGCGGAATGCAGAGTGCAGAATGAAGAATGCAGAATGAAAACTCACTTGTTTTTAATTCTGCATTCTTCATTCTGCACTCTGCATTCGGATTGGCACGCCACGCTCGGCGAGATACGCCTTGGTGGCGGGGATACCGTATTCATTGTAATGGAAAATACTGGCGGCGAGAGCGGCATCGGCGCGACCCTCGGTAAGCACCTCAAACAGATGTTCGGGTGAACCGGCGCCGCCGCTGGCGACCACCGGGATACGCACCGCGTCGGCGACGGCACGCGTGATTGGCAAATCGTAACCGGCCTTGGTGCCGTCGGCGTCCATTGAAGTCAACACGATCTCACCGGCTCCCAACTCCTCAACGCGCCGCGCCCAGGCGACGGCTTCCAAGCCCGTCGGCACCCGTCCGCCGTTGATGTGGACTTCCCAGACTTCTCGGCCATCCGGCCCACGTACGCGCCGCGGGTCGATGTTGACGACGGTGGCGCAACTGCCGAACTTGCGTGATACGGCAGTTATCAGTTCCGGCGTCTTGACGGCCGCCGAGTTGATGCTGACCTTCTCAGCGCCCGCCTGGATGAGCCGGGTAGCATCTTCCAGGGTGCGAATGCCGCCGCCGACGGTGAACGGCATAAAAATCTCTTCCGCCACACGACGCACCATGTCGAGCATGATCTCTCGGCCTTCGTGACTGGCGCTGATGTCGAGGAAGACCAGTTCATCGGCTCCCTGCTCTTCATAGCGCCGCGCCACCTCAACGGGATCGCCGGCATCGCGGAGTTGCAGGAAGTTGATGCCTTTGACGACTCGGCCGCGTTCGACATCCAGACAAGGGATAATACGCTTGGTCAGCATCCGATGAGGAGATAGCTCCTGGGTGAAATAGTCTATCCCTTCACTTTACGCTCTGCATCCGGCGCGGTCAATGATTGAACACGGGTTGAGTGCATTGCCCCTCTCGATTTTGGCATTCCAGGCGAACGGCCGGCGTCAGCCTGCTGGTGAGAAGCCCCTACCAGCCGACCGATCCGTGAGGGCCAAGCGAAGGCGCACTATTCCGCCGGCACATCGACCTGGAGCGCCTGAAGGACTTCGCGCGTCGTGTTGTTTTGCACAAAAACAACGACACGAAGTTTCTTGAGATCAAGCGGTCGCTCTTTGTTCGGGAACGGTTTGTCCTTGCCCCTTTTGTCCAAATCCTCGCGCAATCCTTTGCGTACCTCGTCGAGATCGAGGGTCAGCGTTTTCGCGAAGGCTTTGTCCTTGGCGATTTTTTCGCCTTCCGCGCCGCCGGCGAAGGCGCGGACGACGTTGGTATGCTCGGCCAACTTACTCGCACCAGTGTAGGCGACCTGCTCCTCGGCCAAAGCGACGCGCACGCGAATTTCATCGCTATCGCCCGGCACATCTGACACGTTGACATTGATGCTGATCTTGGCACCCTTGCGCGTGACCATCGCCTTGATTTTTGCCTTCGCGGGCGTCTCCAGCAGCGGCACGAGAGACTCGACTAACTCGTCGTAGGTTCCCAAGGCTGCCGCGACATCGCCGCCCTTGATGGACACGAGATCGCCATTGAGCAGCACACTGGGAAGGCTCTGGATAACGCGGCGATAGAAGCGGACACGCGCTTCGTTGTCGCGATTGGCCAAGGGATCGGGACTGGGAGCATGCAGATGATATTGCAAGTAAACGACCTCGCTGGGCTTGAACGTCTTGCCCAACGCGGCGCAGGCTAGTTCGGCGGCCACACACTGGAGGGCATCGGCGCCGGTGAACAACTCCACCAGTACCACGCGATCGCTCTTGCCCTTGCGCCCGGCGAACGGCTTCGCTTTGATCGCGAAGCTGATCTTCTTGATGCGGGCCTCGACTTCCTTGGCCTCGTCGGTCTTGCCCGTCTTGGTCAGCGCGACGGCCAAGGCATCCAGCACACGCTTGCGCATGGCGGGCTGATCCTTGTCCTCAAGCAAACGCTCGGCCTGTCGCGCATAGGTCAAGGCGATGGCTTCATAGCCTTTTTGTTTACCGAGCATCTCGGCGACAAGGACGACGATGTCGCGGTGCCAGCGCGGGCCGTACACCTCGGCGGTTTTGACGGCACGAGCCGCCCAGCTGCGTACCTCTTCCGGCTTGGCCTTCGATTCGCCGGCCATATTAACGAGAGTCAGAGCCGCCCGCATGATGGCCGCGTTTTCTTTCCCGGTCGCCAATGTCTCCTTGAGGAGTTCGGCGTCGTCGAGTTTGGTCAACGTGGTTTGTTCCAACTCGGCGGGGATGACATCGCCGCCGCGCTGCTTGAGAACGCCGTACAGTTTGGTCGATTTGTTGGCGGGCAAGCGAAATTCAAAGGCGATGGTTTGTGCCGGCGATTTGAGAGATAAACGCAGCATGTCCTTGGTCACGCTCAAACCTTCGAGCGTCATCGTCCGTCCTTCCGCGCTGGCGAGAACGCTGCCGGTCCACTTGCCGTCCTTGTTCTCCATCTTTACCAGCCACAGGGCATCGCTGCCGGACTTGAGCAGAGGCAGGGTAAGTTTCCATGTGCCGGCCGGAGGCGTTCCCTCCGCCGCCTGAACCGCGCTCATGCCGGCCAAAAGGAAACCGGCCAACGCCAAATGGGCCGCTCGAATCATGGTGCAGCATCCTTAAAAGGGGAGAGCAAGGAGGGCCGATAATCGTGTAACACTTCCGCTTACTCTATGGACGGCGTTGCTATTCACATAGCCCCGCTCGCCCACGGGGGATTGGCTTGCTACAATGCGACGTACTGTATTTCCAAGACGAAAGGTGGGCCAACCGTGGGACGCGCACTCCTTGTTTCAGCCGTCGTAACGGCTCTCCTGCTAGGCTCGGCTCTTTTTCCGGTGATTAGCGTGAACGCCGACGAAGGTATGTGGCTGCTGAACGATCCGCCGCGCAAGCACCTCAAGCAAAAATACCACTTCGATCTCACCAACGAATGGTTGGAACGCGCGCAGAAAGCTTCCGTTCGCTTCAACAACGGTGGTTCCGGCAGCTTCGTTTCCGCTGATGGCTTGATTGTCACCAATCACCACATCGGTGCCGACTGTTTGCAAAAGCTCAGCTCCAAAGACAAAAACTATCTGCATGACGGCTATTACGCATCGACACGCGACAAGGAATTGCACTGTCCCGACCTGGAATTGAACGTCTTGCAGTCCATCGAAGACGTGACGGCGCGCGTTAACGAGGCGGTTAAGCCGGACCTGACGCCGGCCAAGGCGTTTGCCGCACGCCGCGCTGTTCTGGCCGCCATCGAAAAGGAATCGCTTGACAAGACCAAACTGCGCAGCGATGTCGTCACGCTCTACCAGGGCGGAAAATATCACCTTTATCGATACAAAAAGTATACGGATGTTCGTATTGTGTTCGCTCCGGAGCAGGCCATCGCCTTCTTCGGCGGCGACACGGACAATTTCGAGTATCCGCGCTTCAACCTCGACATTTGCTTTTTCCGCGCTTACGAAGACGGCAAACCGGCGCATCCGGCGCATTTCTTGCGCTGGAGTCCGACCGGGCCGCGTGAGGGCGATCTCGTCTTCGTCACCGGCCATCCGGGATCGACAAACCGCCTCGATACGCTGGCCAAGCTGCTGCACCGCCGCGATAAAACCTTACCCTACTGGCTCAATCGCTTGCGTTCGCAGGAGGCGCTGCTCACGCAGTTCGCGGGGCGCGGCCCCGAACAGGCGCGCATGTCCCAAAAGGATCTCCATCGCGTCGCCAACTCGCGCAAGGCCGTCAGCGGCCAATATCAAGGATTGCTCGATCCCGCCATCATCCGCCGCAAGACCGACGAGGAACTGTCCTTGCTGGCGGCCGTCAAGGTCAAGGGCGATGCGGCCAAGCACAAGGCGCTGCAAGACGCACTAGCGCACATTGAGGAGGCGGAGAAGACGTTCGCCGCCTTCGAGCGCGAATACGACTTGCTGGAGCGTGGCGACGCCTTCGATTCGGAACTGTTCCACATCGCGCGCCATCTGGTGCGCATGGCAGCGGAGTTGCCCAAACCGAACGCCGAGCGACTGCGTGAATATCGTGAATCGGCTCTGGAGTCGCTGAAGTTCAAGCTCTTCTCTCCGGCCCCGATCCATCCCGAATTGGAGAAGGCCCGCCTCGCCAATTCGCTGACTTTCCTCGCCGAAAATCTGGGCGGTTCGCATCCACGGGTGGTTAAAATCATGGGCGAACAATCGCCGTCCGCTCGCGCGGCCGAGCTGATCGATGGCTGCAAACTCGCCGATCCCGCCGAGCGTCGCCGTATCGCCGCGGGCGGCGCGAAGGCTATCGAGGACTCAACCGATCCGATCATTCGCTTGGTTCGCCTGGTGGATGAGGACGCCCGCGCCCTGCGCAAGCGCCACGACGATGAGGTGGAGGAAGTCGAGCGCCAGGCCAATGCCCAGATTGCGCGCAGCCGGTTCGAGGTGTTGGGCACCGCCATTGCTCCCGACGCCACCTTCACGCTGCGTCTGGCTTTTGGCGTCGTCAAGGGTTATCGCGTCGATGGTCTCGATTTGCCTTTCGCGACGACGTTCGGCGGCGCGTTTGAGCGCGCCGACAAGCAGGCTCATCGCGAGCCGTTCGTTTTGCCCAAACGCTGGCTCGATGCCAAGGACAAGCTCAATCTGAATACGCCGTTCAATTTCGTCTCGACGGCCGACACCATCGGCGGCAACTCCGGCAGTCCGGTGCTCAACCGCGAGGGCGAGCTGGTCGGCATCAACTTCGATCGCAATCGTCACGGTCTGGTGCGCAATTTCGTCTACACCGACGAGCAAGCCCGCCACATCGCCGTTCATTCGCGCGGCGTGCTGGCGGCGCTACAGACGCTGTACGATGCGAAAGCGCTGGTGAAGGAACTAACAACGAATTAACCACAGAGACACAGAGGCACAGAGAAAACAAAAAAAGAGAGAATGGATAGCAATTGTGGTTCGTCCCGCGAGCCTTCCTACTCTTTTTTCTTGTTTTCTCTGTGCCTCTGTGTCTCTGTGGTTCATAATGTGTTCACTTCGCCGTGGCGTAGCGATGCGTCGGTTGCGGGCGGCCAGGACGGAAGCTCTGCAACGTGTGAAACTCGGCCGTCGCGCCGCGCGCGGCACACGCCGCTATCACCGTCTGCCGCACTTGCTCCGCCATCAACTCCGGATCGGTCGCCGCCCGCGCATTGACGATCAGGTCCATCTCCGTCACGTCGCCCCGCGCCGGCAGCGACAATTCCGGCTGACTGTGACTACTCACTAGATTGGCCACGCCGAACGACACTTCGGAGAGACCAATCGCCTTCAAATGCGCCACCTCGCCATCTTGCTGTTTCAGACCTTCTTGCAAACGGCTGACCACGTCCAGTAGGAGCGCATCGACGGCGAACGGTTTGCCGGCAACGACACGGATGCTGCTATTGAGCCAGCCTAGCTCCGCTTCGCCCTCGGCGTAGGTATCGTAATCGATGTCGAGAATCCGGCGGCCGAAATTGCCCTGCTGATCGAGCAACGCCGTCAGTGTCTCGAAACCTTGTCCCGTCTTGGCCGACATCCGCAATACCGGGGTGCCGGGGAAGGCCGCGTTGAGGAGATCGGTCAATTCCGTCAGCGCGGCGACGTCGAGTTCGTCGGTGCGATTGATGACGATGGCGTCGGCCTCTTCGAGTTGTTTGCGGAAGATATACGCGGCCTTGGGCGAAAAGCCGGCGCTCGCCTCGGCTTTGAGGATGCGCAAACCGTGGCTGGGTTTGAACAGCACCGGATATGGGCCGACCGCGAAGCGATCGCCGTACAGATCCTTGAGCGGCTGCACCACCGTGGCGACGAGATCGGTGCAGCTGCCGACCGGCTCAGCGAGAATCACGTCGGGCCGTTGATTGCCTTCGAGCTGCCCGACCTTGGCGACGAGATCATCGAAACGACAACAGAAGCATGCGCCGGGCACTTCCTCCACGGCGAAACCCTGCGAGCGCAGACTGGTGGTATCGACCAAATCCTGAGCCTGATCGTTGGTGACGAGGCCGACCTTCTCGCCTCGGTCGATGTAGAAACGCGCCAGCCGCGCCAGCGTGGTGGTCTTGCCCGCGCCGAGGAATCCGCCAACCATGATGAATCGCAGATGCTTCATTGTCGAACCTCAAAAGTGTCTTTGCCAGCCCGCAGCGCCAGCAAGGGACATTCCCTTGCTGGCGCTGCGGGCTGGCAAGACGCGGTTACTTTTGCAACCGTACATAATGATATTTCTCGATGAGGTCGATGACCGCATCCGAGCCGGCGAAATCGATGAACTCCTTGACCAGCCCCTTGGGCATCTCGCGCGTCACCAGATTGAGCGAGCGAGAAAGAGGATAAGTGCCATCGCGTATGTGTTCTGTGGTTGCCGTGATGCCGCCGGAGGGTAGAGCGCGGATGGGAACATTCTCGCCGATCGGTTCGGCTCGGCTGCACGACACGTAAGCGATGGCACCCGGCCGTTCAGCCACCGTCTGAACGGCTTGATCGCTGTCATTGATAATGGCATCGGCACGGATCTGCGTGGATTTCAGCTTGAAGTGATCGAGAAACAACTCCAGCAGCGCCCGGCCCTCCACCATGTTCACCAAGGTGATCGGCCGATCCGGGCCGCCGACCTGTTTCCAGTTGGAGACGCTGCGTGTGTACATGCGGACAATCTGATCGTCGGTGAGCGTCGTCACGGGATTGGTTCGATGCACGATGATGCATACGCCGTCGCGCGCGATGGGCGTGGCGTACAAGCCGCTCTCGTCGGGTTTCAGCGCGCGGGCCACCATGCCGATGTCCGCCAATCCCTGTCGGGCGTCCGCCACGCCGCGCGTCGAGCCATCCGCCTGCACATCCACGCGCACATCCGGATGGGCCGCCTCAAAGCGTTCGCCGATCTCACGCACGAGCGGCGTCATGCCGGTCGCGCCGGTCAACACGAGGTTGCGCCGGTTCCGCTCCGGCGGCCGGCACCCCGCGCATGCGCAGCCCAGCAGCAGCCCGCAGACGATCAACCATCGCGTTCGCATCATGGCTCCGGCTCGCCTCGTGAGTTGGCTCGGTCCTCCTCCAGCGATTCTCCCGACCCATGATATACGATGCACCCCCCAGGCCGCATCGATGTCGTGGTCGCGAACGCTTTGAACCTGCCGCACGACCCCGCATAATCCTCCCAGCCAGCCTATCGAGAGTGCCGCGACCGTTTATGTCGTCTTCAACGATTCATCTACCGTCGGCGGCAAGGACGGCATCGACGCCGATTCCGGTTGATGCCGGTTGGCATAGTAGGCCATCAGAGCGATGAGGTAACTGACGCAGGTGATTGCGTTGACGAGGAAGATCGTGGTAAATTGCGCCAGCCGCAGGGATCGACCGCCGCCGTCCGCCATTCCGCCGGTGCTTATCCAGTGAACCATCGAGACGATGAGATAAGTGGGGAAGACGAAAGGCAAGAAAACACCAACCCACAAAGAGAAGACGCGGCGAAACGAGGTCGTCCGGACAAGCCACGCCATGGGCAGTCCCTCACCGAAAATGCCGGCCAGGAAAAACGCTACCGCAGCCATCCGCTCGTCGCTGGGCAAGACGCCAGACAAAAAGAGGAGCAACCCAATCGAACACGAGACGCCCGCGATGGCGGCATTGAACAAGGCTACGACCGCCGCATCGTGAATGCGTTGAGGACGGCGGCACCAGTCCAGCAATCGCGTTCCCATGCCGGCGGAGCGTGCCTGGATCGGCTCGCGGTTGAGGAAACGGCGCAAATCTTTGGCCAGGGCGTCGGCGCTGGCGTAGCGCTGGCGTGGAGCCTTGCGCAAGCACTTCAAGCAGATCGTCTCCAGATCGCGCGGCAGTTCCGGCGCGAATCGGCGCGGAGGCGTCGGCTCCTCCGAGCGCACTTGTTCCAGGGTGAGCAGCAGCGACGGCCCCTGAAAGGGCAGGCGGCCCGTCAACAGTTCGTACAGGATGACGCCTAGGGAATAGATGTCCGTCGCGGCACCCACTTCGTGCGCCCAGCCCTCGGCTTGCTCGGGTGCCATGTACGCCGGTGTGCCGAGAACGACGCCGCTGCGCGTCTGCTCGGACTCCGCCAGCAGCAACTTGGCCAGGCCGAAATCGGTCAGCTTGGGAATGAAATCGAGTTCGGGCAAGCCGGAAGCGGAATTGGCTATCGTCGCGGGTTCGGTCGTCCGAGGCGCGAGCAGGATGTTACTCGGCTTGAGATCGCGGTGCAAGATGCCGCGGTCGTGGGCGTGCTGGACGGCGTCCGCAACATGGGCGACCACGGTAGCGGCCATCCACGGCGGCACGGTTTGGTTCCGCGCTTGCAGCCATTGCGCCAGGTTGACGCCGGGACAATAGGCCGAGGCGATGTAGCAAACGCCCCCCACCTCGCCGGATTCGTAAACGGGCACCAGATTGGGATGATCCAGGGCCGCCGCCGCGCGTGCCTCGCGCAGAAAACGCTGCCGCAGTTCGGTGTTGACGAGAGCTTCGGGCCGGGGAAGTTTGAGGGCCACGAGGCGTCTCAGCTGAGGATCATTGGCCAGAAAGATGATGCCGAAGCCGCCCCGACCGATCTCGCGGCGGATGCGGAAGCGGCCGAAGACGCCGGCCGGCAGTCCGGGATAGGGTGCGGAAAGCGGGCGCGACGGATACACGTCCCGCAGCAGCCGTAAACAATTCTCCAATCGCGCCCAGTGAGGCCGCAGCGGCGACGGCAACGGGGCCGCCACCGTGAGAAACGCCGGGTCGGCGCCCTCGGTCAGGGCGGCCTCGAAGAGCGCCATCCGAGCGATAAGCTCTTCGCTTAGGTGATCGTCGTCAGCGAGGCTCATAGGGGCAACTCAATTTTTTTTGCAACTGATCCACCGCCCGCGCCCACAACTTGCGAGCCGCTTCGGTCGAACAATTGAGCGTGGTCCCGATGTCGGGGAAGGTTTGTTGTTCGTGATAGCGGAGCCGAAGGACTTGCTGATAATGCTCCGGCAATTGGGCGAGGGCGTGTTCCAAATCGGCGGCCTCCTCGCGGACCGCCTCCCGCTCACTGGCCGACTGCCCCACGGCTTCCGTCGAACCGGCGCGGAGCGCGGCCAATTCTTGGGAGAAGGCGGTGGGATGTTCAGAAGAGGGCGAAAACATGTCCCAGTCTCCAAAAGCATCGGATAATGGTGACACGAAATTGTCTTCATCATAGGTTCGGTACGCTCCTACCACAAGGCGGTCGAAAGATTTTGGTGAAAACAGGGACACCCCGGCCGACCATTTTTCGACCACTGATCTTGAGAACGCCGCTTGATCCGGTCACAATCCAAGAGTGAATTGCCAAACCAGAGATACGGATAACCGATATGGCGGAATGCCCATTCTGTAAGGAGACTCGCGGGGCGAATGATTTCCTACCGAGTGAGGAGGCGATCTGTCCCGTGTGTAGGAATCGACCTCTCTCCTCCGCAGTGACGCTGCCGTCTTCTCCCCTTTCTCCTTCGTCGGCTCCGTGGTGGGCACCCGCTAACCCGCCCGAGCCAAACGAGCCAGCGGCGGTTCCGGCCACGTCCCTTTCTCCTCCCTCGGATCCGTGGTGGGTGTTGTCTCTCCCTCTGGAACCCAACATGCCGGCGGCAGTCCCGGATACGCCCGAATCTCGCGGGACGGGGGATGACAGCGCTCCTGGCGAGCAAGACGAGCCGGCGACAGCACGCATTACTCCTCCCCAACGCACTGCCCCCGAGGAACCCAGGCCGGCAGGAGTGCGGATTCTGCCGCGCGAAACGCCAGCCAGCGAGGAACCCGACGAGCCGGTTTCCTTGTTCGGGCGCTTGCTCGCCCTGAATGCCGGTTCGGCGACGGCCTTGCTGTGCGGCAGTGTCGCGTTATTGTTCGTCTCGATTCCCGAATTGGATTTCCTCATCAAACCGCTGAGCGCATTGGGACTGCTCATTGGACTGCTGGCCGGTGTCCTACCCGCGTTGCGGAAGGGGACGAAAGGGATTATTCCTCTCATCGTGTCCGTTTTTTGCCTTCTCATCTTGCTCTTCGTGGGGAGTTGGCCGCGTTCTTCCGCGCCGCCGCCGCGTCCGATGGTGGCGATTCCTCTTCAACAGGGAGGAATGGTTCCTCACCAGCCCGTCACGGCAGACGATTGGGTGGACGCGGCCGCCAACGCCATGCGAAGGGATGACGTGCGTGTCCAGGTCGTTTCCGCGCGCGTTGGCCGGGTGGATTTGAAAAAGCAATCGGGAGTCGTCCCGTCGCCGGATCGGTATTTGGTGATTCGCTTGCGGGTCAGTTATGAGGGCATCCTTTTTCAGCAAACTCCCTACGAGCCTTGGGCCGACCTTCCCGACTCTCCTAGCAAACACCAGCCGATTTTGACCGATAATTCAGATCTCGCTTATACCCAGAAGACATTTGACGCCGGGAAAGTGGTGGGACGCGCGGACCTCGATGCGCTCACCCCAGGACATCAGGTGAAAGAAGTGCTGGTCTTCCCGATCCCGCCGCGCGACGTGGAATACCTACGACTGACATTGCCGGCCGCCGCGTTCGGGCTGACGGGCGAGTTCCGTTTCCGTATCTCCCGCGGCATGCTCCAGGCTCCTTAAAAAAGGAGCGGTCCCTTATTCAGGTAGCACGGTGAAAATGATCGAGACAAAACTGTCGCGGAGGCATCACCGCCCGCGACGCGGTTTCACTCTCATCGAACTATTGGTGGTCCTGGCGATCCTCGCCTTACTCATGGCGCTGCTATTGCCCGCGATCCAGAAGGTGCGTGAGGCCGCCGCGCGCGCCTCCTGCGGCAATAACCTGAAGCAGATGGGGCTGGCCATTCACATGTACCATTCGGACTACAACAAACTCCCTCCCAACCGGCTCAGCGATTTGCATGCGACCTGGGCGGTGTTAATTCTCCCCTACCTCGAACAGGGCAACCTGTACGCGCGGTGGAACCTGGCTGACACCTATTACGATCAGTCCGATGTCGCTCGCCTAACTCCGGTTTCGATCTACTTTTGCCCTTCGCGGCGCACCGCGCAGTCTCCTCCCAACGCCAGCATATCGGGCGATCAAAACGATGACATCGGCCCGACGCTGGGGCCGCTTGTTCCGGGGGCGTTGGGTGATTACGGCACCTGCACCGGCACCGACAACTGCGACGGCACCGACTGCGACGGCCATGTCTACAACGGCGCATTCCGGGCCGCGCAGAATCAATACGGCCAATCCCTGGGAGCGGTCACGTTCGGACAAATCACGGATGGCCTGAGCAACACCTTCTTCGTTGGGGAGAAGCACGTTCACCTGAGAAACTTCGGCAGGGGCGTGTTAGACTGCTCCCTGTACAATGGCGATTATTGGGTCTGCTCCAGCCGTTCGGCCGGGCCGAATTATTTATTGGCTCAGACCCCGACCGACAATGTTATCGGCTTCGGTAGCTATCATCCGGGGATTTGTCAGTTCGTCATGGGCGATGGCAGCGTGCGCTCGCTCTCGAATGGCACGGCCCCCAATACCTTGGCTCTCCTGGCGAATATCTCGGACGGACAACCCCTTCCCGATTATTGATCCCGTCACCATTCCCCCGCCACGAAATGCGCGAGGCATGTGCGATTCGGAGGAAGACATTCATGACGCTCCTTTACACCGATCCCCTTTTCCTCCAGCACGACACCGGCCCTCATCCCGAGACGGCCGACCGTCTGCGCGCCATCACGGCCCGTCTGGATGAGACCGGCCTCGCCGCTCGTTGTCATCGGGGCGTTTACCAAGCGATGACTACAGAAACCGTGGCGCAGTTGCATTCTCCGCGCGTGGTGCAGCGCGTCGAGGAAACGGCCGCTCGGGGCGGCGGCCGACTCGATCCCGATACCATCGTCTCTCCCGATTCATTCGCGGTCGCCCTGGCTGCGGCGGGTGCGTGCGCGTCCGCCGTCGATACGGTCGTGCGCGGCGACGATGTCAACGCGCTCTGCCTGGTGCGGCCGCCCGGTCATCACGCCACGCCGACGCGCAGCATGGGCTTTTGTTTGTTCAATAATATCGCGCTGGCCGCGTATCACGCCCTGACGGCGCATCAACTCGATCGTGTGCTGATTGTGGATTGGGACGTGCATCACGGCAACGGCACGCAGGATGTCTTCTACGAAGATCCGCGCGTGATGTTCTTCAGCATCCATCGTTTCGGCATGGGCTTCTATCCCGGCAGCGGCGACGCCGACGAAACCGGCCAAGGTAAGGGGCTGGGCTGCACTCTCAATACGCCGATTCGCTACGGGACACCCCGCAAGGAATATCAGGCTGCTTTCCGTAGCGCACTGGAGAAAGCAGCGGACAAGATCAAGCCGCAACTGGTGCTGGTCAGCGCCGGTTTCGACGCCCATGCACGCGATCCGATTGGCTCGCTCGGATTAGAGGTCGAGGACTTCGCCTGGCTGACGCGCCAGGTTCTCGACGTGGCCCGCACGCACTGCGACGGACGATTGGTGAGTTGTCTGGAGGGCGGCTATAATCTCGATGTGTTGGCAGAGTCGGTGCAAGTGCATTTGGAGGAATTGCTAAGAGCCAAATCGTGAAGGTAGTTCTTACAAGGCTCCGGGCAGGATTTACAAACCTCTCGATCCCTTGTCGTTCGGGCCGCATCGAGAATCATCGCCGCAACCTTCATGCAGATCGACGATTGAGACAAATTATCGCGCTCTTCATCAAGGTATCGCAGCCTTTGGCATTTCAATTGCTTTATAGAAAAGCGTCTTCCGGACGCACGAGCAACCGGCGACTGTCGCTCCCCCGCGAAGTTTGCCGAAAGCTCTCGAATACGGCTTCTGGAAGCGATGGTCCCGGCCAGTTTTATCCTCCTTGCGTCTGTCCCCCGGATGTGAGGAATGGATAGTCGGGCGAATGCCCTTGGAGCGGTAACTCCCCCCGGTTGCCTTTCCACTCCCTCCGTGTTCCGGCCTCTGGCCCCCGTGCAAAGGCGACCCTCTCCCCCGAGGGTCGCCTTTTTTCATTTGCTTATTCCGCTGCTTGAGTTGGCGAACACCCGTTTACGTTTCGCGAAGTTTCCGCGAAACGTAAACGGGTGTTCGCCAACTCAAGCAATTACAAAACCGGATATGCGCCGGAGAATAATCCGCATATTCTCGACCACAGCCCCGAACGCTCGCGATGTAGTTTCGTCAAGCGATTGTTCAGCCAAGCGTGGATGCGAACATCTTCGGGAGTCGGGACCGAGCGAGAGATAGGCGAGCGACGCCTCCCCTCATTTTCCTTGCCCTCATCAATATCGAGTTCGCGTTGCACCGCCTTCCGTATGAATTCTTCTCGCGAAAGTTCCGGGTGTCGATCGAAATAGCGGTGAACTCGCTCGGTAAGGCAATTGGTCGAAAACATCTGTTTCTCCCACGTTAGCGGTTCCGGATTCGGGAGCAAACCCCCGAATAGGCCGATTCCAAGCCGAAACACGCCAATGTGCCTGGCAATGGGTTTTGAGTGAGCAGCTTCCGCGCCAGAACGACCAATGGACTGGATTTTTATCTACAACCTATTGGAAAATAAAGAATTAAGATTTGCGATTTATCTCCTCGCATTCATCTGCCGCGAGCAGAGAATCCTTTCCGTATTTGGAAATTACACAGTTGGGAACCGAACTGCACATTGGGTATGGCGACGGCAACCCAGGCTGGCGCGAAAGTCAATCTAGTCGCAACAGCCAACTTGCCAATCCAAGACTGATGACGCCGAGCGCGGCCAGCACGCCACAGGAACGCCAGACGATTGCGCCGTTGGGTTGGTAGCCGCCCGAACCGCCCAACAATTCGCGGTAGGCATCCAGCGCCCAGCCCTGCGGCGTCAGCAGCGTGAAGATTCGCGTTTGCTCCGGCATCATCTCGCGCGGCAGTACGCAACCGCCGACCACCGCCAATCCTACCACCAGGACGCCGCCATAAAGCGCTACCTGCAATTCGCTGCGTGCCACCGCCGCGATGAGCAGCGCCAACCCCATCGCCGCCAGGGATGTGCAAAGCACCACCGGCAATATCCAGGCGATCTGTTCGGCCGGCGACCACGAATCCGGTCCCCAACGGATGCCGAACAACCAGCGGCTGGCAATCAACAAAAACAGCGTTTGTCCGACCGATAGCGCGAAACAGGGCACCATTTTCCCCATGAGAATATGTCCGCGCGTTAAGGGGGCGGCCTGCAACCGCCGCAGTGTTCCCTGCCGCCGTTCGGCGACAAACACCCAACCGGCGATCAACACGAGGAAGAAGACGAACATCACCACGAACATCGGCACCAGATGTTTGTAATGCTCGCCGCCATAGCGCAGCGGGCCGCTGCCCTCCTTGTTTTGATAGTCCTCCGGCTTGGCGTCCTTACGCTGTTGGTCCGTCGATTTCGTCAGCGCCTCCCAGGTCTTGCCGCGCAGGTTGTACTTGCTGAACTGCTCGGCCAGCGCCTTCTGCACTCCCTCACCGACCTTCTCCTTGTACATCTGCGCATTTTTTGGATCGCCGCCGGAGGCCATACGCAGCATTTCGCCGAGTTTGATCTTCTCCTTGCCGAGCAGAACGAATTTGAATTGTTTGGGCACCGGCAGATTCACGTTGTCACCCAGCAACTGAATGAACTCCGGATCGCTGAGCCGCTCGAATGCTCGGCCGATCATCCACGGCAGAATGACGCGCAAGAGCGATACCTGTACCACCTGCTCGATGATGGCCGAGGTCATCGGCTGCTTCTCGTCTTTCCACAATTGGACATCTACTTTGTCCAAATAAACGCCGTCGCGATGAAAGGGATTCAAGCCGTCAGCCAGGAACGAACAATGGTTCATCTTGCCGGTGAAACCCGGCTCGAAGACGAGAATGGCCGCGCGCTTGTGTTCGCGGATGAGCCGTTGGGCTTCCTCGCGGCCAGCCTTGATGACCTCGACGCGAATGCCCGCCGTATCGGCCAGATCGCGCTGCACCACATGCGACCACGGCTCGCCGTCGTTCAGTCCTGAACCCTCATCGAGATCCACGATCGATATGCGCAGATGATCGTCTGGTTTCTGTCCGAAGTTTTCGCCAACGAACAGCCCGAACACCAGGATGAACAACAACGGCAGCACGAATAGCAGAATGAGCGCCACCGGATCGCGCAGCACCAGACGCAGTTCCTTTTTCACCAGCGTCCAGACGATGCTCATGAGGATGCTCCTTGGTCCGCTTGCGGCTAGCAGGCTCTCACGCCATGTAGGTGCCGCGAGCCGAGCGGCACTCGCAGTCCGGCTCGGCTCGCCGGACCTACGGCCAGTAGGTGCCGCGAGCCGAGCGGCACGCATTGGGTAGGTGCCGCGAGCCGAGCGGCACTCGCAGTCCGGCTCGGCTCGCCGGACCTACGGTATTCTGTTCGTGACTCTTACGGCCGCGCCGGCGGCTTCTTCACTTCCAGGGTCTGCACGGCCATGCCTTCCGCGCGCTCGGTCGCGGCGTAGGCGCGGAGAATCAGACGCGGCCACGGCAGTTTCGCCGGCGCTTGGAGTTTTGCCTCGAAATGACCGTCCTTCGCCACGCATTCGCACATCGCCACCACGAAGCGATTGGCGCGATCGTGATTGGCAAGCATCACGCAATCGCGCGCCGCGCCTTTCGGCAACGGTTCCAGATCCTCCGGGACACTGTTGACCGTGCGCTCCAAGGTCAGCCGCACCCGCGCTCCGGCCAGGCGAGCCGGTACGCGGCCGCGTACCGTCAGCCCCTCACCGACGATGACGCCGCTCGCCGTTTTCAGTTCGATATCCTCCGGCATGACCGGCAGACGCAACGCGGGATCGCCCAGCAGCAAGAACATTTCGAGGTGTTCCTGCCGCTGCGTCGTTTGCGCGATCGTCTTGTCGCCGTCCACGGCGTCGAGAAGGCGATAGGTGAAATCATCGATCTTGCCGGAAGCCACACCGTTTTTGATCGCCAGCCACGTTTCGCCGAGCCGATCCGGTGGACGGTTGGCGAAGGTACTCGCGAACAAACCGTCCGCCGCAAGCTGCACCATGGCGGCGAAGCAGATGCCGTGCGAGCCGACGACGGCAACGGGACCGTTGGCGTTCCGCATCGCCGCGACGCCATAGCCTTCGCCGTTGGCACCCTTGAGTTGGCAACCGTTGCAGCCGAAGGTGAGGAAGACTCCCTTGCCACGCTCGATCCGCAGATGCGCCCAGTCATCACGATCCAGATAGGGCGCCTCCCCGCCGTACAATCCCTCGGCGCTGGAATGTCCCAGGTAGAGGGTGAACGCTTCGCCGTGCTGCACATACTGCAAGGCGCGTTTGTGCAATTGATCGTTCGGCAGACAAAAACGCGATTGTGGATTGCTGTAAATCGCTTTGCCGGTCCAGATGGACGCTAGCCGTGCGAAGCGTGATAGGGCCACGTTTTCGACCAAGCGATCGACCAGCGGATTGTAGGCAGGGATGCCGGCGAGGATGGTCAGCCGCCTGCGCCACATGCCTGGACGCGCATCGCGTTCAAAATCGAGAGTCTTGGCCACCATGCCGCGCGCTTCCTCCTCGGTCCGCGCCGGAAAACGGCCGACCGCCACCGTGGGCACTCGGCTATCCTTGAAACATCCATAGCCGTTGTCGCTCGGCTGGCCTTTCATCCGGCCAATCGTGCCGGAGAGCGCCGGCACGACTTTTTTCTCCGGCTCCGCCAATCGCCCCGACTCAATCGCTCCGACAAGCAGAACGAAAGACGGCCCTTTATGTTCGCGACAAAGTTTGTTGATATGTTCTCGTAGTTTTCGCGCTTCGCCGCCGCGGATTTCTTCGGCACTAAGTACGTCCGTGGTTTGCACGACGACAACGCGAAGTCCCTGCGCCTTACGCTGTTCGCACAGCGGTTCGATAGCCTTGCGGAAGACGGGCGCGGTCACGACGATCCATTGTCCGGTCGGCGCGGCGCAGGCCGACAGGCAGGTCAGTAGAAGCACGCCCAGGGCCAATCCGTAGCGGAGCATGATTCGTTCTCCTCTCGCCAAGCTGAGGCTCTTGTTCTGATGGTCCTTCGCAGGTTCATGGTAGCGGGAATGGAGGAGCGGCCCAAGACCTGTCCGCGGCGCGGGCGCGGATGTCCCTTGCTTGCGCCGCAGGCTGGCTTGGGTATGCTTCGATGATTCTGACGAGAAAGTAACCCGATGACCGTTGAGACGATCCGCTTCGGGTGTTAGGCTCATCGTAAGGATCGCCGAGGAGGGCGGAAGCGCCCTTGCTCGAAGGTGGGCCTTTGACAAAATCGCGGTTGACATCTCCATCCACGGATGCTATCGACGCTCCAAAACCACGGCAGTTCGGTGGCTTGGATATGCGGACTAATTCCAAACTCGTTCTCCTGACTCTTCTGCTCGGCTTGCTGTTGGCCTGCGCGGCCGGCCGCCGTTGCCAGGCACGTCCGGTTCATCACGGCCAAACCAACGGCGCGAGACATCATCCGCTTCGCGTTCGCTTTCGCCATTCGCGCAAGGATCATCCGGTTCGGCGTCCTTTCGCGCCTGGCTCTAGTGCCGCCATCCCGCCCGATGAGGATGATGACGAAAACAACAAGACAGAGTCGGAACTGCCAGGCATCCACCCAAGCCTGACGACTCCTCGGATCGGCGCTGTTTCCCTCCAATCGATACGAGTCTTCTCGCGCTTTCAGAGAATACCGGATCAACCTCTCTACCAGACCCTGTGCATTTTGCTGATTTAATCTACCTCTCCACTCTCCATTTCCCGACAGATGGACCCGAAACACTCTGTCCGAGTGTTCGGCGATTCGCTCGCGCGTATCGCTGTGGCGTCCATGTGTCCCGAACAACAACCATATCATCGCTTTCTTTTCGCCTTTTTTGGAGCTTTTTATGATGTATACGAATGTTCTACCTCGTCAGGCTCAGGCGCTACAGCGGGTGTTCGGCTACATGGCGGGCCGAAATCAGACGCACGGGGACGAAGCACGCACCTCGTTGGACGGCTTCACGGTCGCGTTGTCTTATGAGGCCGGGACTCCGGGACACGAGATCGCGGCGGAAGTGGGGGCGCGACTGCATTGGCCTATTTACGATCACGAGTTGGTGGAGTGGATCGCCCAGGAGTTGGCCTTGCCGGTGGCCGTCGTCGAAGAGATGGATGAGCGGCGGCAGAGTTGGCTGCTGGAGTGCATGGAAGCGTTCGTCTCGAAGCCGGAATTGAGCGAGTGCCGCTACACGCGCCACCTGATCGCGTTGATTCATTCCCTGGGCGAGCAGGGACGGTGCGTGATTGTCGGACGCGGCGCGGCGTACATCTTGCCGTCACAGTCCACGCTGCGTGTGCGACTCGTTGGCGAGCCGGAGGACCGCATTGCCGCCTTCAGTCGTCGTCTCCAACTCGATCGCTCCACGGCCGCGCGCAAGGTCGAGGAGATCAATCGCGAGCGGCAGCGTTTCATCCGCGAGCATTTCCACGTCGATCCCACGAAGGCGCGCAACTACGATCTCGTACTCAACACTTCGCAGTGGTCGCCGGCCGACTGCGCCGACTTCATCGTTCAAGCTCTGCATCACAAGGACATCGGCCACCTCAACGGCTGATCACTCCACCGAGGAAGGAGAGGTCATGAACACGATCGCAATCGAGCAAGTTCAGCGTGTGGGCAGCGACTCCGGGGCGGAGCGCACGGTCGTGGAGGTTCCTCTGCTGCTCGAAGTCCGGCAGTTGGCAGCCCTGGAAGCGGCGGCCAACGCGCGCGGTCTGACGGCGGCGATGATGACACGCCGCCTCATCCACGATTTCGTCTGTCACGTCGCCGATCTTGTTTAACCGCCGCGCGGCTTGGCGTTTCGCGCGAAACGCCAAGCCGCGCTCGCCTCCGCCCCACAGATAAGCGAGATCAAGGCAATCTCTTGCTGATCGTTGCGCAGGGCGATACGCACCACGTCGCATCGGGAAGCGCCTCGCGTAACGGTTTTTCGCCAAACCCTATCCTTTTCTCCGCAAACACTTACCTAGTTTGCCAAAGTGTCTCGACGCAGTCTCTCCGCGCACGGTAACGCGACGAACCCCGCTTCTCGGCACGCGAGTTGCCTTCTTCACTCCGCCGTTGGCCGTTTCATGCGGGCAATCAATCAACGGAACACGGCCTCCCTCTCGTTGATTGACGACGCCGAGGGATGCGTTGAGTTTGGCGGACATCAGAGATGTTTTTTAGGAAAGGAAGAACGCTCATGAGGAAGACAATCTACGCGAGTTTGCTGGTAGCCGGCCTGATGGTGATCGCCGGCTGTAATAAGAGTACCGAGGCGACTTCGCCGGGCGGTGGCAAGTTCTCCCTGAAAGGCCCTAGCAACACGCCGGCTACCGAGGTCAAGCAGGGCGAAACGAAGACCGTGGAGATCTCGATTAACGAGAGCAAGGACTTCAAGGAAGAAATCACCCTGACGGCAACAGTCGAGCCGGCTGACAAGGGCGTGACAGCCACGTTGGATCCAAAAACCGTCAAGGGGGGCGATGTGAAGAAGACGGAACTCAAGATCGCGGCCTCCGACAAGGCGAACGCGGGCAAGTATGTCGTCACCGTCAAGGGAAAGGCCAAGGGAGCCGATACCAGCGTGAATGTTGAAGTCAAGGTTCCCGAGAAGAAGTAAGTCAACAAGGGGGGAATACGGGAGGTGGGTGGAATGTCGATCCATTCCTCATTCTGCCCCTCCCGTATTTTTTTCCGGCAACCCATAGGCCCGTCTTTTTTCGGGAGATGCAATGGCGGTTAGCATCCCTTCTCGATTTGGTTCCGATCGATGTGTCCGGCGAAACAGGTTGATGGTCCTGCTCGCTGTCGCCCTTGCCGGAGGCGGTTGTAATCCGCAGGCAGGGCCGCAGGGCCAAGGCCCCGGTCATCGTCAGCAGTATCTCGCCTTGAGTCCCCAAGAGGAATACTCCTTGGGCGTGAAGGCGTACAAGCAAATTCTCGCTCAGGCGAAGGAAAAGAATGCCTTATTGCCCACCGACGATCGCACCGTGCAGCGAGTCCGGCGTGTCGGCAAACGTATTGAGAAGGCCGTGCAGATCGAACCCTTGCAACGCGAGATCAACCTGCATCTGAAAGGCTACCACTTTGACTGGGAGTACAATGTTATCCGCAGCCGGGAGGTCAACGCTTTCTGTCTGCCGGGCGGTAAGGTGGCGGTCTATTCCGGCCTGCTGCGCATCGTCGAAAACGACGATCAACTGGCGACCGTGTTATCCCACGAAATCGCCCACGCCCTCGCTCATCATTCCAACGAACGACTCAGTCGTTATAAGGAGACCGGCAAGATCGGCTGGTTCTTTAACAAAGCCTACGATCGCCAGCAAGAATCCGAGGCCGACCACATCGGTTTGTTCTTGATGACCTTCGCGGACTACGACCCCGACCAGGCGGTCGTGTTCTGGCAGCGCATGCGCCAGGCGCAGGCAGGCGGCGAGTTGCCGGAAATTCTCTCCGATCATCCCAGCGACCTTCATCGCATTAAACAGATGCGGGCCTGGGTTCCCCAGGCGAAGGCGGCCAAGGTGGCCTTCGATCACCATCGTATCGCGGCCTCGCGTTGAGGCCGCGCATCAGAATCACGTTCCTTTTCACGGAGACTTGTTATGAGCATGGGTGGCGGTCCGATGTTTGGCAGCGGCGGCTTCTTCAATCCCCAAGGGCCGCATGGTCCGTGGGCGGGCTGCGGTTGTAGCAGCATCTTCATCATTCTGGCGGGCATTCTGCTCGTCTTCGGCGGTTGTTTGCGTATGTTCGGCCAATAACACAAGGCGGATGGGGGCGTACCTACCCCTGTCCCTGGAGGAAACACCCATGCGAGCACTTAGCGGAGCCATCATCACCGCCGCCGCCCTCATCGGTCTGGGCCTGACTGCCCAGGGCATCGGCACCCGTTACTCCGAATTCATCATTCGGAAACCCGTCACAGGCGAACAAGCCTCGCAACGATTGAACGAACCGGATTTTGAGAAGTCGGAAATCAAGATCCGCGATTTGGACAATCCGATGAAACTGTGTCTTACCATCCTGGTTCTAGCGACTCTGGTCGGTCTCGGTATCACCTTTGTCGGTCTGGCCTACCACCACCATCGCCGCTACCACGAACAGCTGCGGACGCAGGCATCTGGGATACCGAGTACGCATACCCACACGCCGATGTGACGAGAGAACGAAATACGATTTTTTGCCAGCCCGCAGCGCCAGCAAGGGTTTCCTTGCTGGCACTGCGGGCTGGCGAAATTTGTCAGGATGCTTTCGGTACGAACTTCACACACACCGGCTTACCCACTTCCACTTTCTCCCCGGTCGCTTCCAGTGCGCCCGTCTTCGGATCGATGCGGAAGACGAGGATGCTGTCACCGTCTTGATTGGCGACCAACATGAACCGGCCCGTCGGGTCGATGCCGAAATTACGCGGCACGTTGATTCCCTTGGATTGACGGCCGGCTGGCGTTAACTTCCCCGTCTTCTCATCAATCGTAAAGACGGCGATGCTGTTGTGTCCGCGATTCGATCCGTAGAGAAATTTGCCCGACGGATGCACCTGCACCTCCGCCGTCGAAGTTGGCTTCTTGTAACCCTCCGGCAGAGTCGAAACGGTCTGAATCTTCGTCAGGACGCCTTGCTTGGCGTCGTACGTCATCGCCGTGACCGTGTTCGCCATTTCGTTGATGACATAGGCATAGCGGCCATTGGGGTGAAAGGCGAAATGACGAGGCCCCGATTTCGGAGCGAGAGCCACGGCCGGCGGATCGTTTTTGGCCAGCGATCCCTTATCGGCGTCGAAGCGGTAGACGAACACTTTGTCCAATCCCAGGTCGGCAACGAAGGCGAAATGATTGGCGGCATCAAGGTTGATTGAGTGGGCGTGCGGTGCTTCTTGCCGTCCGGGATCGTCGCCCTTTCCCTTGTGCTGCGTGAAAGCCGTGCGCTCGCCGAGTTGCCCATTATCTTCGATGCGCAACACCGAGGCGTTGCCGCCGCCGTAGTTGGCGACCAGCACATTCTTGCCTTGGCGATCGACGACAACATGACAGGGGCCGGCACCGCTGGACGGTTTCGCATTCAGCGGTTTCAGTGCCCCGCTTTTCGGATCGAGAGCGAAGGCGTTGACAGCGCCGCTCTTCGCGCCGCCGAAGTTGCCGATTTCACCGACGGCATACAGGTAGCGATTGCTCGGATGGATGGCGAGAAAGGTCGGGTTGACCGTCTCGGCCACCATCGCTGCCTCGCTCAGCTTGCCCGTCGCCAGGTCCAATTCGCAGCGATAAATCCCCTTGCTTTTGCCGCCGGTATAGGTGCCGATGTACACCCATAATTTACTCCCTTTCACGGCCTCTTTGGCCGCAGGCGCGGCGAGCGATCTTGTCGCTGCGCCGAACAGGAGGACGACAAGCGCATAGGCAATCAGTCGAGACAAATACATCATTTCATACCTCTCGCGGTGGCTTCAATGAGGGCGGTGGAATACACGCCCGAAGAATAATGTAGGAAATGGCGCGCTGGATTTGACCAGCCAGCTTTCGGCGGATGGACGAAGGGATGGATGAAAGATCAATTATCGCGAAGGGTTGGCATCCTGCTTGCTCTACTTTGTGGACGTGCTGAACCCTCAGGGGGCGGATGGTTGGCGCGAGGGCCTGTTTCTGCTGCTTCCTGGGCCGAACTCACTCCCGAAGGACAGCAGCGGCAGGGAGTGGGCGTGACGGACCTCCCGCCCTCTGGGGGAACGGTGCGCGGCTTGGTGTTTCGCGCGAAACGCCAAGCCGCGCACCATCGCTTTCACAGCAAAGTCGGTTGGAAACCCGCCTCACCGTCCGCCTCCGCGTTCTGGGCGCAGTCAACGCAGTAGCGAGTATAAGGCACAGCATCAAGGCGTCCCTTGGCAATCTCCTTACCGCAATGCTCACATCGACCGAAGACGCCGCGCTCGATTCGATCCAAGGCGGCGGCGACCTCCCTTTGCATCTCGCGCTCATTTTTCAGCAGACTGGTACTCATCTCTTGCTCGAACGAATCCGTGCTGAGGTCCGCGAGATGAAGCGGCACATTGGACAGATTGCCGCTGGCATCGCCGCCGGCTTGTCGCAGAGCCTCACCCACCATCCCGACCTCATCTTTTCGCAGACGAGCCGCCATATCCGTCAGGCGCTGGCGATAGTTTTCTTGTCCTTCTCCGGTCATGGCAAATCTCCTGGGGCGGCTTTTCATCAAAGCGAGCGTGGTCGAAACGAAGCGGCGGTCACTTGCTCGATTTCTTCTTCGTGGGCACCTTGGCACCTTTTTTACGGGCTTCCGAGAGGCCGATGGCGACGGCTTGCTTGCGACTCGTCACTTTCTTGCCGGACTTGCCGCTCTTCAGTTCGCCCTCTTTGTACTCGTGCATGACATCGCGAACCGTTTTTTGGGCCTTTTCGCTATATTTCCGCGTCATGGATCGCTCCTATTCCTGAAAGATTTCTTGAACCGCACCGTTGGCGGCGTCATGGAGTAATAACCATCAAATCCGGTGCCAATACGTGTCTCTTCTGAGGCGAATATGTTTTCTCGCGATCATTTGCAGCGCATTCCGTGACACCCTCATGGTTCTCGGCGCAAGTTTGGATTAAGCTGGCGTTCACAGAACATCACGGCGAGAAAGAGGCTTTGGTCCGCGCAGCTGACTGTGTAGCTTACCATCCGCGCTCATCCTCAAGAGGTGCTACCCTATGCGCTCCATCTCAGCCGTCTCAACTCATTGGTCCCCGCACCGACTCGGCGCGATCAGCGTCCTCTTCCTGCTGACGACACTAACGGCCCTGGTGCGCTCCGATGGCCCCGTCGAGTCAAAGTTCCCACCAACCCGCGACGCCGGCAAGGGACGACTTATCCCGGCCCGCAATCCGCAACGGCTGCACCTCCTTATCGATTCCGCCAACGTGTTCGGCTGGATCAGCGGCGAAAAAAAGCATCGGGGCGAAACGGTTGCCGTCACCAGCGCGGGGCGGACGCAACAGATCAAGGTCGAACGCGGCAATACGTTCACTTGGCCTTACAAGGTCGCCAAGGCCACACGCACCGAGTTCGCCTTCGGCGAACTTCGGCAGACGATCACCCTACAACCGCCGAGCAAATTGCCGCCGTGCGTTTTCTTCGTCGTCGATCGCGCCGTCTATCGCCCCAACCAGACGCTGCGTTTCGCCGGCTTCCTGCGCGATTTGGATGGGCGCGGCGAGTTCGTGCCGCGACCGGCGCAGACCGTCGAGGTTCTGCTGACCAGCGAACGAAAAAAGACGATCGCTGCCCGTCTCAAGCTGACCGCCGACGCCCACGGCCGCATCACCGGCGACTACACCTTCAGCGACGCCGATCCACTCGATACTTACCGTTTGTCGATCCCCAATTACAAGGGCGAGGTCCACGTCAGCCTGGCCGAGTATCGCAAATCGAAAGTGCATCTGAACATTCTCAGCGAGCGTCAGGGATCGCGCTTGAAGCTGCGCTTCCAGGCGCGCGATTTTCTCGACAAAGCCGTGAAGAATGCAAGCGTTCAGTTCACCGCGCAGATTGTTCAGGAACCGGCGCATCCGCCGGCCGCCGCGCTGGACGGCAAGCAATTCGCCTATGTCGGCGATAATCAGCCGCCGATCCTGCGCCCGGACGACCTCACCGCCGAGGAGCGCCAACTGGCGGAGGCGGATAACAGCTATGAGGCCATCGGTGGATTGAATCTGGGCCGCGAACGCCAGGTGACCGCTCAGATTCAGGGCAAACTCAACCTCGGCGACAAGGGAGAGGGCGTATATCCCATTGAACTACGCAAGAACTGGATGCAACCCGATCATGCGGTGGTGGTGCGCGGCGTGATGCTCGATAGCAACGGCCGCGAGGAGCGACGGACGAAGACCATCGCGTTAACCGATAGCGACGATCATCTGCATCTGAGTCTGTCGCAGTCCACGTTCCGCACCAACGAACCGATCCGCGTAACGGCTCGCACCACCGATCCGTCTGGTCTGAAAGGGTCGGCCACCCTTGTCGCCATGCGTCTGACGGCGACTCCTGCACCGATGCCGATAGGATTTGCTGGCTTTCCGAATGGTCTAGGTGGCATGGGCGGCTTCGGTGGCAACCTCGGTCTCGGTGGCGGTCTTGGCGGTGGTGTTGGCGGTCTCGGTGGCGGTGTTGGCGGCCTCGGTGGCCTCGGTGGCATGATGGGCTACCAACCTATCGTCATGTCCAACTGGGGCGCGATCCGCCGCGACTTGGCGACTGCCGTAATCTTCCGGCGCGACACCGCCACGCTGCGACTGCGCGAGCCGGGCGCGTACCTGCTCACCGCCATCTGGCACAAACCCGATGGCACGCGCGCCCGTCAGGAAATCGGCTGCACGGTGCTGCCTCCGCGCGAACTGCCCGCGCTGAGCCTTCACCTCGACCACGACACGTATCAATCCGGCGACATGCTGACGGGATTGGTGCAAAGCAAGTACGCCGATGCCATCGTCCTTTTGACGCTGCGCGACAGCGTCGGCCTACAGATGTGGCAAACACTGCGATTATCCAAGGGCAAGGCGGAGGTGAAATTGCCGCTACCGCCCACCATCCATTATGGCTGTTCCGTCGAAGTGCAATACGTCGATGGCGACGACGACGCGGACCCGACACACGTTGCCAGCCGCATCATCCACGTTGTGCCGGCGCAGCGCATGCTGACCATCCACAGTGAAATCAAGCCGATCTGCCAACCCGGCGCGAAAGCGGTTCTTCATCTCCAGGTCAATCGCAAGGAACCGGTCGATCTGATCGTGTCCGTCTACGACAAGGCGCTGCGGAGCATCGCCCCGGACCAGTCCACCGACATTCGTAACTTCTATCTCGCCGACGATCGCATCTATGACACCCATGCCCGCGAGGTTTTGCGAAGGCGGCTCGGGAACATGACGCTTAACGATCTGCTCAAGCCGGTTCGCGCTTGGATCAAGGAACACCCCGACAAGGGGCTGACGGCCGAATACGCCGCCATGAACGGGCTGCTCGCTTCGGGGGGCGCGGTACATCTTCGCACGCCAGCGGTGGCGGCCTTGCTTTGCATGGTTGGAATCAAGACGCGTGTCGTCGATGCCATGCATAACTGGCAATTCCCCGAACCTGGCCCCGGCCGGCGGATGACCCTATGGCGCTGGCTCGACACGCCGGCGGCTGATGGCTGGCGTCTGCATTACGCGCTGGTGAACGACACGCTTTTCTTAAGCGCTTATCACCCCACGCAGAACCCCGCGCCGTGGAAGACGAAAGCGGTCGTCTATTATCCGTACATGTCGTTCAATGGCGGGATGGGCGGCATGATGATGGGCGGCATGGGCATGATGGGCATGGGCGGCATCGCCGGATTGGGCGGTCAAGGTTTCAACCAACTCGGTATCAACGGCGGCTTTCGCGGTGCCGCGAATCTGGGCGTTGGCGGCCTCGCCGGACTCGGTGGTATTGGCGGCATCGCTGGGCTTGGCGGCGGTGGATTCAACGCCAGTCCTTCTTTCATCGTGCAAACTCCCCAGCGCCACAAGCCGCGCGCGGCCGTGCTGCACGATGTCGGCGGCGCTGCGCTCCCTCTGCAAATCCGCCGCGATTTCTCCGATTCCGCCTACTGGAACGCCCAGCTTCGCACCGATAACAACGGCAAAGCCACGGTCGAGTTCAAACTGCCGGATTCGCTGACCGGGTGGCAAGTTGTTGTCACCGCCATCTCGAAGGATCTGCACGTTGGCCGGCACGAAACGTCTTTTCAGACCGCCCGGCCGCTCATGGTCGCCCCTATCTTGCCGCGTTTCTTCACCGAGGGCGACAAGGTGCGCGTGTCCGCCAATGTGCAAAACTGCACGGACGCACGGCAAACGGTTCGCGTCCGCCTCAAGGCCGAGAACGGCAAGGTGACGGAGCCAGCCGAGAAAGACATCATTCTCGAACCGGGAAGCCTCGCCTCCGTCTCATGGATTTTCCAAGCTGGAGACGCCGGTTTCGCGCAGTTGCTCATGAGTGCTGAATCGAAGGCCGGCTCCGATGCCTCGCTCAAACGCCTGCCCATTGTGCGGGCCGGCGTCGAGCATGTGGAGACGGTGTCCGGTTTCTGCAAGGATTCAGCGACGATAACGCTCCCCGAATGTGTTGATCCAGCCCAGGTCGTCTTCGAGGTCCGTTTCGCGCCGACGTTGACGGCCGACTTGCTCGACACGCTGCCGTATCTGGTCGGTTACCCGTATGGCTGCGTCGAGCAAACCATGAGCCGATTCTTGCCGGCGATCAAGGTCGCGCAGATTCTCAAGCAATTACGGCTGGACAGCCCCGAATTGAAACGCAAGCTGCCCGGCTGCGTCGCGGCCGGCATCAAGCGCTTGCTCGAACTCCAGCACGCCGACGGCGGCTGGGGTTGGTGGACCAACGATCAAACGCACGAGTTCATGACGCCCTACGCCCTCTATGGTCTGATTGAAGCCGAGAAGGCCGGCTACTCCATCGGTTCCAGCGACGCGATCTCTCGCGGCTTGCAGCGGCTGAAACAGTTCATCGATAACATGAGTGCGAGACAGTCGTCCGATCGCATCTACTGTTTGTATGTCTACGGCCAGCGCCAACAATTGACGGAAGCGTGGTGGGGCTTCATCGATGAGCAGCGGACGGCCGGCCATCTCTCCGATTATGCGCTCGCGTTGGCTCTGGAGTTGGCCGTGCAGCAGAAGAAGTCTCGCTTGGCCGACCGCTTGGCCACCGACCTGCGCGGCCGCGCTCGCCGGAGCGCCGGCCAGGTCCACTGGCTAACGGCGAACTTCTCACGCTGGGCGGACGATCCCTTTGAGGTCACGGCCGCGGCACTCAAGGCGCTGGTTGCCTTCGATAAGGACGACAAACTCATTCCCGGCGTCCTCGCCTATTTCACGGCCACCAAGCGCGACAATCGCTGGAACTCGACCAAGGATACCGCCCTGATTGTCCATGCCCTATGCGATTACCTGGCGCGTATCGACCGGAGAGACGCCGGTCCCGCCGAGCGACCGAGCATCGCTTTTCGATGCAATGAGGGGCCGATACACAAGGTTCCCTTTGCCCAACCATCGGAAAGTCGTCGTGTGATCGTGCCAGCCAAGCAAGTGCGTGCCGGCGTCAACCGTCTGACGTTCACGCAAGGCACTCCCGGCATGATGTACCGTGTCGCGCTGCGTTATCGGGTCAGCGGCCGCACCGTTCCCGCCGAGAGCCACGGCATCGAGGTCAAACGCCGTTACTGGTTGCTCAACGACCAGGGCCAGCGAAAGCGCGAATTGAAGTCCGGCGACGAGATCCCACGCGGCACCTATCTCGAAAGTGCCGTCGAGGCGCAGCCCACCGATCCGGCAGGGCTGATGCGTTTCGTGCTGGTCGAGAATCCGCGCCCGGCCTCCTGCGAGATTTTGCCGCTGGACGATCATCGCTTCGATCAGCGTGGCACTGCCTGCTTGCTGCGCGAAGATCGAGAAAAGTTGATCGCCTATCACCACGATGAGACACGCGGGCGGATCATCGATCGCTGTGTGCTGCACGCGGAGTTGCCCGGTGACTATCTCGTCCCGGCTGCTCACGTTGAGATGATGTATCAAACCGAGGTGCGCGGCCACAGTGGTACGTTCGCCTTTCGCGTGGCCGAAAAGTAGGCCGCGCGGATTTCCCGTGCAGCCACAATACCGTTCGGTTACTGAGTCCAGCGTAGCAAAAGTCCCTGGCGAGCGGGGTTGCGTAAGCGCCCCGAGAGAAGCACTCGGGGCGCTTACGCAACCCCGCTCGCCACACAGTGGCATTTTCAATGCGGGACTCAG
>Ga0134126_10000396_pt1 | contig 56165 bp, 48 predicted proteins | sample KB31752_FD_96881 | JGI IMG/M metagenome (GOLD analysis project Ga0134126, IMG submission 96881) | Terrestrial soil microbial communities with excess Nitrogen fertilizer from Kellogg Biological Station, Michigan, USA - KB3-175-2 | ecosystem: Environmental > Terrestrial > Soil > Unclassified ...
GCTATAGATATCAGCCAGCCCCAGAGCAAAAAGCAAAAGCTGTGTTCTTCAATATTCTCTCTGGTTTTGCTGATGGTTTCAGAGATCAGGTTCAAACTCTGCGAAGGATCGAGTCCTGTTTCAATAGGTTCCATGCCGTTATTGTGATTAAGATGCAAATATACATGTTGTTTGTGATACAAACCAAATGTTAGTAAAATTTATTTTGGTTTGCAATCAGTTCTGGATTCATTACCCCCTTATCCTTTCCTTCACAGAATATACATTTCGTTCTGTGGCAGACCTGGAAACCAGTTCTCCGAGGAAACCTGCAAGAAAAAGCTGCACCCCAACAATAATGGCTAACAGCGCCAGGTAAAACATGGGTTTATCGGTAATGGAACGGGCATGGTGGTTATTGAGGTTATTTAGCTTTTCAATGAACAGGATAATGGTAAAGCATATCCCGATTAGAAACGAAGCGGTGCCTACCGTGCCGAAAAAATGCATCGGCCTTTTGCCGAACCTGTTTACAAAGGTTATGGTTAGCAAATCGAGAAAGCCATTGATGAAGCGTTCAAACCCGAACTTCGTTTTGCCATATTTTCGTTGCTGGTGATGCACGACAAGCTCGCCGATCTTTTTGAAACCGGCCCATTTGGCTATGACGGGGATATAGCGGTGCATTTCACCATAGACCTCAATGTTTTTTACGACATCATTCCTGTATGATTTAAGCCCGCAATTGAAATCATGCAGGTTATTGATACCGCTCATTTTACGGGTTGTCCAGTTGAAGAGACGTGTCGGGATAGTCTTAGACAACGGGTCGTAACGTTTTTGTTTATAACCTGAAATAAGGTCGTATTTATCTTCTTTGATGAGCCTGTACAGTTCCGGTATTTCTTCAGGGCTGTCCTGCAGGTCGGCATCCATGGTGATTACCACGTCGCCTTCTGTGGCTTTAAACCCTTCATTCAGTGCGGCGGACTTACCATAATTTCTCCTGAACCTGATCCCTTTCACCCAATTGTATTTATCGGCCAATACAGTGATTACATTCCATGAATTATCATTGCTGCCATCATCCACAAAAATGGTTTCAAAACTAAAACCGTGGTGAACCATTACTTTATTGATCCATTCCGCCAGTTCAGGCAGTGATTCCTCTTCGTTGTACAGGGGTATTACTACGGATATATCCATGTCAGGCAAGTTCCTTTCTGAAAGGCGATTCGTTTTTGATAAAAATGGAAGTCAATAAAAAGATGAGCAAACCTATGATGACCATGACAATAAGGCCCATTATTGAATAAAAAAGTATGGTATTGCTGTCCATGCCTTCAATGCGGGCCTGTGCAGCGGCTAATTGCACTTTAGACAGGCTTCCCTTAGCAGCATATTCATCAAGCTTGTCCATCTGGAGGCTTTTCATTTTATCAATAAGGCGTGGGTCAATAACAAAATACATGAGCAGCATATAAATAGTATATATTGCCGAGGATATGCTGAAGGTGGCGAGAGATGTTACAACTGAATCGCCATAACTGATATAGCCGCCATTGTTTTTTCTCCTTGCTACTGCCGCAGCCACCGCGAGGGCAAATGCAATGGCAACGCCTATGTAGCCATAATACCCAAAGATCAAGCCCGGATCAATCAGGTATAATACTGCCGCATACAATATAGTTGCGCCACCGCTGATTAATCCATACCGCAAAATAATATCCCGCGAACGAAGGCCGTGTTTTTCTGGTTCTTCCATAAGAGTATTAATTAAGTTTTTTTATTTGTCCGTTGTTAATTACTGCAACCGCTTTGCCCTTTAGTTCTTTGCCCCAGAGCGGACTGTTTTTAGACTTCGATTTATTGGTTTCGTCATTCAGTATCCAGGATTTTGATGAATCGAAAATGGTGAAGTCAGACAATGAGCCTTCATTTATTGGATTGGAGATTATGCCCATGATATTTCGAGGCCTCACCGTCAGTATTTCAATAATCTTATCAATATTTTCAGATCCATAAATCTCCAGTAATTGTGAAAATACGGTTTGCAAGCCTGTTGCACCGTAGGAGGCCAATTCAAATTCACAGAGTTTACGGTCCTCTTCATGCGGGGTGTGATCGCTTACAACGGCCACAAAATCGTTATTTAAAACTGCCTGTCTCAAATATTTTTTATCCTCTGCGGTGCGTAAGGGCGGTCTCAGTTTCAGCCCGGTATCAAACATTCCGAGATCGTTTTCATCAAAATACAAATGATGAATACTCACATCGGCGCTTACTTTCAAACCATCTTTGTGTGCTTTTTCAATTGCTTTCATACCTCCTTTGGTACTTACACATGACAGATGAACGGGTTGACCCGTGTATTCACAAAGATGTAATATTTTATTTATATCGCTTTCTTCAGCAATAGAAGGGATACCTTTCAATCCGAGCTTAACGCTTACTACTCCTTCATTTACAAGTCCTTTTCCGGCGATGCCAGGGTTCTCCGGCCTCACCATTAGTGGCAGTTTGGTCATGCCTGCATATTCCATGGCCCGAAGCAAAAAACCACTATCCTTAACGGGTTTATACCCAGAAGAAAAACCCTTTGCGCCCGCTTCCTGCACATCAAACATTTCGGTGAGGGATTCAATGTCTTTACTTGAAGAGATCGCTGCCAAGGGATAAAGATTGACAATATTCCCTTCTGCTTTGCGAAGCACATATTCTATGGATGATTTGGCAGCAAGCGCCGGATCGGTTTCCGGAAGGATGGCAACGCCCGTGAACCCGCCATAAACGGCAGATTCCAGTCCGCTGAGGATATCTTCTTTATACTCAAACCCAGGATCGCAGAAATTCGCCCTCAAATCAACCCATCCCCGGCTCACAAATAAATTTTCGCCTTCAATGGTTTCTGCACCTTTTACATCTAATGGGGTAGAGGATATGCTGTCAATCGTGCCATTCTTTATAAGAACATGCCCTTTCTTCCCATGCCATTTAGACCCGGGATCAAGGATTTTGATATTTTTAAGATAGATTTGGGTCATTTCCAGAATCTTGTTACGAGCATTTCGCCCAACAAAAATACTAAGGCTCCCCAAATAAACCACTTCCAAATATTTATTCCTGCCTCCAATTCTTTTACCTGCTTCTTTAAAGATACCTTCCCGGGGTTCAAAACATTCCCTTTTACATCCAGTATGGCGTCTTTTATGTCAGCAGGGTTGGTAAACTTCATGACACTTTCACTCCGGTTATAATTAAAGGCAAACTGGTAAGGTTTTAATGCGTTTGCACTGCCAGGCTGGTTGTCTTTGAGGTGATAATATCCTGCCGTATGGATCAAACCCTCTACAAACAATTGGAGCGAACCTTCCAACATTCTCTGGTTGGGGATAAATTCTACACTGTCTTTGGCTAATGAAAAAATCCGCTTTTCGTCCCCGGAAACACTAGGGATACTGATGAGGTTATCCTTATCAATGGTATAGGCAATGGGTTGCTCTTTGTTATGAAAAAAGGCCATTTTGTACAGCGAAGGCAGGAACAGCCAGTGATGTGCGAAATTGGTCCATGCATCATTGAAGGGTACGGCTGAAACAAAAAGATAGCCTTTGCCCTGCGGAACCATTGACAGAACAGCGTCTCCATTGTTGAGCGAAAGCAGTGGCCTCGACCGGGCATTTCCGGATTTTTGGGCCTGGAAATACTTCATCGCTTTTGGCATGGAAACGTTTCGTGGCATGTCTTCAATAATATTGGTAAAGAAAGGTTCCTGTTTGTCTAAAGGCGCAAAGCCTACGCTGTCATTTTTGGCGCCAATAAACCCATCGGCGGAACATAAGGACAGGAAACTGCTATAACTTTCTGTATTAATGTCTTTTGATGACGGAATTACCAGCACGTTACCGCTCTTTTCCATATAGGTTTTGAGGCTCGCCGCCAGTCCGCTCGAAATCTCCGGCAACTCGTTCAGGATAATAATATTATACTTGTCAAGCGAAGAATAATCTAAATTTCCTGTCAATACATTATGAAGCAGGAACGACCTTTCAGCCCCAAAAGCCGAATTGATATTCTTATTGGAATCTATACCATTAATGACCAAAACCGGTATGGAATTAGTAACATTATAACTGAAATAGTATTTATCATCGAATGTAATGGGGTAATCGTCAATAGATACCACGCCATTGTTTACCCCACTGTCTGATACTGTATAATTCAATTGCACAATCACGCTCCCCTGTTCCGGTATGCTGAAATTGGCAAGGGCTTTTGCTTTGCCATTGATATCAAGGTTTAAAGTATGGTCACTGATAGCATGGTCGCCGCTGTTTACGATTTTGACATTCAGGGTGTTTTTCTGGTTCATCTGCCATATAGGCGACTCAAACCAAACCGAATCTATAGAGATATTGTCGTGTGCCGAAGCCTGTACCGGAACAAAATTGAAATGCGCGCTGCTGTCCTTTTTGAGTTGGTCAAAATTGGCCATATCCTGCTGAAAATCAGAGATAAGGTATGCCTCATGGTTCCCCGTTTCCGTCTTTCTGAAATTCTCTTTCATCCTGTCTGCGATATCAGAAACCTTTCGAAAGGCAGGACTGAGATTAATATCCGAAACCATTCTTAAAAATTCGGCCCGGTTCACCCAGCGCTGATGTTTTATCTCAAAATCATTGGTAACCAGGTTATAGCCGTCGCCCTCTTTGTAGCCTGATGCAATTTCTCCCGCATACTTTTTAGCCGATTGCAGCAGCTCCCCATCCACGCCCGTATTTCCCATGCTGTAGGAGTTGTCAATATAGATACTCACGTATTTTTTGCCGGGGTTCAACCCGCCATGCAGCGCATTTTTCCTGGGGATAAAGGGATGGGCAAAAGCAAAAACAATGGCTGCAATAGCCAGCATGCGTAGGATAAGCAAGAGCAAATGCCGCAGTTTGTTGCTTGATTTCTGCTCCTGTTCCAGGTCCACCAGAAACCTGACATTGGTAAAATATATCTTCTTGTACCGCCTGAAATTAAACAGGTGGATAATGACAGGGATGGCCAGCGCCGAAAGCGCAAAAAGAAAAGAGGGATATAAAAACTGCATGTAGGGAGCCGGGACTTCTTTACAAAATATGTTTAGTGGTACAAATTACGTGCTAAAGTTGATATGAAGGAGGCCTTGTGTGGAAATCATTCCAATTAAAGCTGTTTCAGAAGACTATTTAATTCTTTTTCGGGAAGGTCTTCTTGTTCTGATTTATCATATACGGCAAGAAGATATACAGTTTCCCTTATGATTTTTATACACGTAATAACCCTACCGCCACCTGATTTACCCCTGCCTTTAGAGGAAATAAGGAGACGGATTTTATAGCAATCATTTCCTAAGGCTACCCCAATGGTTGGGGTTGATGTTAAAATTTCCTCTAACCCTGCTATATCCTTCTTGAATGAAGGATACTTTTTATTAAGATGCTTTAAATCGCGAATGAAACTTTCTGTAGCAATAACCTTATAGCTCATTCACAAGGTCTTTCAATAATTTGCCTTCCTTTTTGCCGGCTTCAATTAGCTTCACTTCTTCAATGGCTTGCTTCAGATTATGAGCTAGCTTTTCTTTAGGCTTTTTTACAGGGTTTATCTTTACGTACGTATGCTGTTTTAGCCAATCAATAATAAATTCGGCCTTACTGTCTTTAATATCGAGTACCACTTTCATTTGAGTACAAATTTCATTCAAAGTTATTCAAGTAACAAATATTCCTAAGCAAATCGTTCATAAAACAGGGGATATTACTTTTTGACACAAAGGCGTAAAGGCACAAAGGTTAATCCTCTCTTTGCGTTTGGAAGAAATTTTCCGACAAACTTAACTTTTCATAATTTCGTTCGACGAAACTTTATGAGGAGATTAAGTCTAATATTATCTTTTACGGCAATCTTGGGTTTAGGATATTATCTATTTACTGGATTCAGTTTAAAAAAATCAGTTGGCAAGAATAAGATATATGTTCAGGGTATCTGGCAACTGGATTATTATCCCGATTCCATTTTCATTAAAAGGAGCATTTTTGATTGTTCCAACTGGAATTCAGGTTATGCCTACAATATTGAGATTAAGGGTGATAGTTGTCAATTCATAGGTTGGCATGAATCGTGGTGGAATAAGTTGTATAAATTGAAGGAGAACACTTATACAACCGCTCAAACTGAAGGCGAGCAGTACTGGGAAATTGATGTGAAGCCAAACAATAAAGTAGCGTTGCGGGAAATTCAAAGAAACCACGCGAAGATGGATACAGGAGTTTGGTACCCATATCATAAGGTTGACCGGATTCTCTCTCAAAAAGAGCTTAAAAAGCGAATTGCAAAACAAATATTTGCCGGGAAATATAAATTGGTCTTCAATGATACATTAAACTGTGGAAAAACGGTTATCTTGGATGAAAACTTTGGAGTAAACGGTATTAGGGGCGTGAACAAATATAATTTTGAAACGGAAATAGATATTGATTTTCCGCTTGATAATGCCTTTGGTCTATATAATAAGAGTCAAGAAAACAATAGTAGCGATTATAATATTTCAAACAATTTTTCCTTTGAGTATAAAGGTGATACATTAGAATTAAAAGGTGTAAAATATCTTGGCGATGGGGCGTTTAATATATTGGGACCAAGAATTAAAATGGTGAAGATGAAATAGGCGCATTTGCCAACATTTCGAAGTTGCCAACTTTCCAAAAGTTGTCAACTTTCAATACCTGCCACAAACTTCCTCAGCATATCCAACGCGCTCACGGCAAACAAATGAATATTTTCAACCCTGTTGCGGCGGAACTGAAAAGATTGAACCACCATTTTATCTTTATTTCCAACTCCAATCCAAACCAGTCCAACAGGTTTTCCTTCCGTGCACCCGGTAGGCCCGGCGATTCCTGTGGTAACAACGGCATAGGTAGTATTGAATTTTTTCAAACATCCGGAAACCATTTCCTTACAGGTTTCTTCACTCACTGCGCCAAATTGATTCAATGTTGATTCGGAGACGCCAAGCTCCTGGGTTTTTACTTCATTAGCATAAGAAATAATACTGCCCTGGTAATAATCAGAACTGCCTGGAACAGATGTGATCAAATGCGCCAGGTATCCTCCGGTGCAGCTCTCTGCCGTGGAAATAGTTGCATGTTTTTCCCGGAGTATCCTGCCGATATAAGTGGAGATACCATCATCCCCTTCCGCATAAATATACTTACCAGCTTTGCTTAATATCTGTTCTTTAAAGTCATTGATTTTAGCTTCGATCTTCGCGCTGTCATTTCCTGACCCTATGATCTGCAACCTGATCGTACCCATAGCGGGCAGGTAGGCTAATTTGTAGCGTTCATTTTCATTTGATGCCCCTTCGATCTGGTTCTCTACTTCAACCAATTTTATGGCCAGGTCACTTTCCGGGATGCCGATAACCTGTAATGTAATCCTCCCAATTTTTTCGGAACCAAATCGCTCTACAACCCGCGGAAGTAAAACATTCTCAAACATATACCGCATTTCCGAAGGTACGCCCGGAAGTGTGACAAGCACTTTGTCTTCTTTTTCCATCCAGAAAATAGGTGCGGTACCTACCTTGTTTTCCATTATTTCGGCGCTTTTAGGCACCATTGCCTGGCCCCTGTTTAGGTCATTCAAAGGTTTGCCCTGGCGGGCATATCGCGCCGTCAGATCATCATAAATGGATTGATCAAAAACCAGTTCTGTATTGAAATAAGACACTATAGCTGTTTTGGTTACATCGTCTCTCGTCGGCCCCAGCCCGCCGGAACTGATGATAAAGTCTGCTCTTTCAAACAGGTATTCAATACCTTGCTTAATTGCATTTTCAGTATCTGCGACTGTCAAAATATGAGCTAAGGAAATGTTATTTTGGAACAGCAACCTTGCAGCAAAAGAAGAATTAGTATCCTGAACGTTTCCGCTCAGTATTTCATCACCGATGACGAGTATGGCTGCTTTCATGAGGGCAAGTTAAGAGAATCTATTTGAAAATTTGGAAGTGAGGCAATTTGAAAATGTAAAGCACATAGCTATTAATAAAATACGTTTGTCATATCAAATTCGTTAGCCAAATTTTCATATTTTCTCATTGCCTGAAGGCCACGTTGCCCTAACTTGCGCCCCGAATGACAAAATTTTTCGTCACTGGAATAGGTACTGATGTAGGTAAAACGGTTATCTCCGCCATTCTTGTTGAAAAACTCAAAGCGGATTATTGGAAACCGGTACAGTCCGGAGACCTGGATAATACAGATACACTGAAAGTTAAATCACTTGTCAGCAACCCTGTTTCGATATTTCATTCCGAAGCTTACCGGCTTAATTCACCACTTTCCCCTCACCATTCAGCCAAAATTGACGGGATTAGGATTGATCCTTCCAGAATTGTACTGCCTGAAACATCAAATGAATATCTTATTGTAGAAGGCGTCGGGGGATTGATGGCCCCATTGAATTCTAAATACATGATGATTGACCTGGCAGGGGATTTAAGAGCAGGCATCATCCTTGTATCAAAAATCTATCTCGGGAGCATCAATCATACATTGTTATCCATAGAAGCCCTAAAACAGAGAGGGCTTCCTTTGCTCGGCATTATTTTTAATGGAAATGTAAACATGGAAACTGAAAATATTATCCTCGAATATTCCGGGGTAAAATGTATTGGCAGGATTCCGGAAACAACATTCCTGAACCGTAACTTTGTAGCCGACTGTGGGAAATTAATTCATATTTGAATGACCCTTTCTGAAAGAGACCAGGCCGTTGTCTGGCACCCATATACTCAGGCGCTTGGAGCAGACGCGCCTGTTGGAATCATACATGGCGAAGGCGCATACCTGATTGCAGAGGATGGCCGCCGGTACCTGGATATGATTTCATCCTGGTGGGTAAACCTGCATGGACATGCCCACACATATATTGCCCAAAAAGTAAACGAACAATTATTAACGCTTGAACACGCTATTTTCGCCGGGTTTACCCATGAACCGGCTATCAATCTGGCTGAAATGCTATTAGAAGTTCTGCCTGCCAATATGGGCAGAATATTTTATTCGGATAACGGTTCGACTGCCGTGGAGGTGGCGTTGAAAATGGCGGTGCAGTACTGGGACAATCTTGGATTCAAAAAAACAAAGATCATTGCTTTTAAAAATGGTTATCATGGCGATACTTTCGGGGCTATGGCGGTGGGGGACAGGAGTATTTTTACCCGCGCTTTTCACGATATGTTGTTTGAGGTGGTTTTTATTGATGTGCCGCTTGCCGGGCATGAAAAAGAATCTCTCAGTCAGTTGACCGAACTGGTTAAAGACAAAGGTATCGCAGCTTTTATTTTTGAACCGCTGGTACAGGGCACCGCAGGTATGATCATGTACGCACCTGAACCATTGGATGAGATGCTGCGGATATGTAAAGCTCACAATATCCTTACTATTGCTGATGAAGTAATGACAGGTTTCGGGCGGACAGGAAAACTGTTTGCCATGGATTATCTTGAAAACCAGCCGGATATTATGTGTTTATCAAAGGGCATTACCGGCGGTACCATGCCACTTGGCGTAACGGCCTGTACCAATGAAATTTACAATGCCTTTTTATCAGAAGACAAAAGCAAAGCGCTGTTTCATGGGCATTCTTATACCGCCAACCCGACAGCATGTGCTGCAGCCATTGCCAGCATGGAACTGTTGCTGAAACCGGAATGTCAAGACCAAATTGCAATGATCAGCACTGCACATAAAGCCTTCCTGAACCAATTCAAAGGCCATAAAAGTGTATTACACGAACGTTCGTTAGGAACCATCCTCGCTTTAGAACTGAATACGGGAAACGGCACCTCATATTTTAATAACATGCGGGATTACCTTTACGGATTTTTCTTAGACCGCGATATTTTAATGCGCCCCCTGGGCAATATAATTTATATCCTGCCGCCCTATTGTGTTACAGAAGCACAGTTGCAAAAAGCCTATACTGCCATAAAAGAATTGCTGGATACTCTCAGCCAAATCAACTGATGAACAACAAACTCAAAAGTATCATAAAAACCATCATCCAAAGCGATGAGCAGCACGCCAAATGGCTGAATACTTTATCCATGATGGAAAATACAGGCGCAAAAAAAATCTCTGCCTCAGAGCATAAGACGGGTGTAACCCTTATGGTACTGAAACATGCCGCCGAAGAAGCCCGCCATGCCTTTTATCTCAAAAAACAGATCAGCAAACTTGCGCCTATAAATCAATTCAATAATTATTATCCGACAACATTATTAAGCCCATTAACCAGTCTCCAATACCTGCACCGGTTAGATGTGGAACTATGCCGTTATCTAAAAAATGACCTAAAAAAATCCGGTCGCGATCTGGTTTTCGGGGCTTACCTGCTCGTTACTTATGCCATTGAAGTAAGGGCTGGAGAGCTGTACCCCATTTACCAGGAAATCCTGGACGCCCACCATTCTAAAGTGAATGTAAAGTCTATCATCGCTGAAGAAGAAACCCATCTCGACGAAATGCTACACCAGATGAAATCTTTTTTTGGGGATACCTGGAATAAGGCGGCAGAATATTCAAAGAATGTTGAGAAAAGGTATTTTGCGGAGTGGGTGGAGTCAATTATTTAGATAACCTGTACACCATAATACAGGGTTGGTAATATATCCAGTGCCAACGCATTATGGGCATAAACCACGCGGGCAAACTGGCATACTCGAGCCTGTACCGCACACCTGATCGCAATACTACATCAGGAGTTTTCGCGTCTTTTGAAGGGGCATATAAAAATACGGGGTTTTTACTTGAATCTACAATTTGCTTTAACTGGGACGCATCGGGCATGTGGTATTTTTTTACAAGGCTGCGAGCTTTATAGACATCCATGTTCAGGCGTTCGACTGGCCCGTAAGGCCATTCAAAATTATACATTGATATCAGGGACATTTTTTCATTGCGGTACCTGTCCAGATATTTATATGCATAAAACTCAACACGCGCAGGGCTAAGGCAGGTATCCCAGGTCCATAATAAAATTGAAAACGGGAATATAACTGCTAAAATAAGGACCGCGATTTTAGGAATAATCTGTTTTGGGTTTAAGTGATAAATTTTTAGATACTCAAGGGCAAAGCCTATAAAAAGTGGTAATGCGCCCACCATGGGGAACATGAACCGCAGTTCTTTGTGCGCAATGAGACAATGCGAAATAAAATATGGCGCAAATGCAAGGGTAAAAATATTCATTGGCCTGCTAAACCAGCCGATGAGAATTGCCGTCACAAAAAGGACACCCCATATATAGCCTGACCTGAAAATGGTATCAGAAAAGAAAAATAAAAATGGTGAGGAGCCAAAGGAATTGGCTTTGCCCTCAAGCAAGTTTATTTTAACATATAACCATAAGGCATTCACCCACATACCATAGTACAGCCTGTCGAGAATAGCACAAACAGCTAATACCATCAACGCAGCCAAACCGATGACCAGTAATTTCCGGAATTTGATTTTCTCTATAACTACGGCCCAGAATAGAATCCCGGGAAATGCCAATCCCATCTGTACCCGGCTCACAAAAGAAATTGCAAAACAAAAACCCGAAAGGAAAAGATAAAAATATACCTTCCCCGCCATTCCGGCAATATCTTTGGCCTGGCTTATTAACAGGAAAACAATACCAAGCATGATAAAGGTACCCCCAAAACCTTCAGACGAAAATCGGGCATGCGTAAAAGAAATGATGGGTATAATTGCCAGCAAAAAAGGAAAGATTTTTCGCGATAAATAATTTTTCAGCCATTGCATTCCCAGGAGACAAAATGGAACCAGGCTCGCAAAGCCCAATAACGAGCTGAATAACCTGAGCACAAAAACCATCTTAAACGGATCGGTCATTCCCATCATTTTAAAAACGGCTATAGCTATCCACGGCTGCAGGCTTGGGCGGCACATTGAAGTATATTCCCAGGCCATATTATTTACGGTAGAATGCCCTGATTTCATCCAGGCAAATTCCAATATCTGGTAATGTTCATCATATAAGTAAAAACCAATGCTAAATACGGCTGCCAGAACATGCATTAATAAACTGAAAGAACAGCAAGCCAGTAAAAACCACCTGGTTTGACCGGGAAGTAATTTCCAGAATTGAACAGGACTAACCATGAATCAGTCATTAAGTGTTTAGCATCCGAAATTAGCTATCAAAATCTAATTAACCAGCTAAGGCCTATAATAGGCTTATCTTAGATATAGTATATTAAATTCGCATCTACAAATCAATTCATGAAAATTGCAGTCATAGGAGGAGGCGCCGCGGGTTTTTTCGGAGCGATACAAGCAGCCTTGCATGGTCCAAAGGCAGACATTACCCTTTTTGAAAAAAGCGGCAAACTGCTTTCAAAGCTTTTGATTTCAGGTGGGGGGAGATGCAATGTTACCAATGCGTGTTTTGATAACGCTTTGCTTGTACAGAGATACCCGAGAGGGAATAAGGAACTCAGGGGCGCTTTTGAACAATTTGCTCCAACGGATATTGTGAATTGGTTTGAAAGCCGTAGTATAAAGCTGAAAACTGAGCAAGACGGACGGATGTTCCCGGTAACGGACCTTTCTGAAACAATCGCGGACAATCTAATTTCGGTTGCGAAAAAATCTGGTATTAAAATCAAACTTAACGCCGGAATAAATAAGATCAGAGAGAAGAGATCGGACAGTGAAGAGCGAAGTGCAGAGGGATACGAACTGCAATTCCAGGATGGTTATACACAAGTCTTTGATCGGGTACTTATTGCGGCAGGCGGCGGGCCAAAATTATCTTTTTTTGATTGGTTACTTGATCTCAACTTAGAAATAATACCTCCGGTCCCTTCGCTGTTTACTTTTAATATCGCCGACAAATCCCTTCATGAAATGAGTGGCGTTTCTGTTCCTGATGCCCTGGTGAGGATCACGAATACCAAACTGCAACAAAGAGGGCCGTTGTTAATCACCCATTGGGGATTAAGCGGCCCGGCGATCCTGAAATTATCTGCCTGGGGAGCCAGGGAGTTGGCTGATGTTCAGTATCAATTCGGGATTAGTATTAGCTGGCTTCCCGATTTTAAAGAAGAGGAACTCAGGTCGCGAATTTCTGATATAAGAGTAGTAGAAAACAAAAAACAAACCGGGACTTTTTCGCCTTTTGGTTTTCCGGGCAGGCTATGGAAATGGATGCTGGCCAAAAGTGAAATACAGGAAGATATACGTTGGGCGGATGTTTCAAACAAGCAGATCAACAAGCTGGTTAATAACCTTCTTCAAATGAATATGCCGGTAACAGGCAAAAGCACTTTTAAAGAAGAATTTGTGACGGCAGGCGGGGTAAGCCTGAAGGAGATAAACCTGAAAACGATGGAAAGCAAAACGCACAAGGGATTGTTTTTTGCCGGGGAAGTCCTGAATATTGACGGCATTACCGGGGGATACAATTTCCAGGCCGCCTGGACTACGGGATACGTGGCAGGCAGAAATATTGTGGTTTAGTCAAGCGCATTTTGACATGGTGTTCCGGCAAATAAGCCAGCTAAAATTCTTAATTATTGATCCTCAATTTTGGGAGGACGCTGACCGGGTATCGGGTGCTTTGTCTGCGGACGTTTCACGGGCTGTGGCTCTTTCGGTGGGATGGCCTGTGCCTTAGATGTATCAGGCTTTTTATCCTTTGGGTGAGATTGCTTTTGCCCGGGTTTTTCAGGTTTTGGGGTTTTCATTGTTTTAATATTATTTTATTCCCGTATAACAAATCAAAAAGTAAATCGGTCTAATACCCTGAAAACTTTTTTATTATCATCTACGTAGACAGCAAATTCCCTGTTGCAATGATATTGCGTTAGTATTTACTTTCTTCCTTCCTGTAGCATCGTTATAATCTTGTCGAGTTTCTCAACCTCAATTGTGTTCAGGCGTCTTTGCAGTTCTTCAATCTCTGCCTTTGCGTCCACGTTTGTTTTGAAATCTTCCATTGCCTGTATCCTGTCGCGGTCATTCTGGCGGTTTTGTGCCATCATAATAATGGGGGCTGCGTAAGCTGCCTGTGTTGAGAACAGCAGATTGAGAAGGATAAATGGATACGGGTCCCAATGGTAAATGAATGCCACGAAGTTAAATATCATCCACACAGCTACCAGAACCGTTTGGATAATAATGAATGACCATGATCCCATCCCGTTTGCCACAGAGTCTGCAATGCGTTCCCCAAAACTCCTCGATTCTTCATCCTTTTGATGCCAGGTTTTTGGCGTTTTTGTTTCTTTTGACATGCTGATTTTTAAATTTCCTGTAAAGATTTTTTATGATTGCAATTTTACAACAAAATGGCGCAATCAATAAAAATTTCTTACCTGCGCTACTTGTATCATACTATTAGTCTTTTGTTTTCCGTTTAATTGCCTAACTTTCCGATAAAATTTAATCCATGAGGCGGAATATTTTTTTTCTATTATACGTCCTTACATTTGGAAGCGTTTTTTCTTTAAAAGCTCAGGGTGATATTAAGATGACGGACAGCATTCCCCATTCAAAGAAACCTTTATTGTTAAGTTTTGGATTGGATATTGATATAAAAAGTTTAAGCGCAGGATACCGGCATGATTACACAGGTGAATATAACATAAATGGCATGGGGCCAACAGGTTGGGAATGGGTGAGCCATAAATCTGATTATAACAATATACTTACTTATGGTAAGTTGACTAATATAAAACTAAGTGTATTAATCGCCAATACGAAAACATTCCAGTTTGGATTGAGCTATAATTTTGGAATGGCCTCTATTCCGGAAACAGGTTATGATGCTTCGGGCAATGCTATATTAGACACCGGCAATGTCGTTTATATTGATTATGTTGGGATATGCCTGGCTACAGAATATAATTACTATTTTGATAAAAAGAGATACCTGGGGCCATACGTTTTTGCAGGCCTTGACGTGGGGTTCTATTCAGGTTCTGACGCGGTATTCGGTACCGGCACACCCTTGTATCTGCAAGGCAGACTGGGCTTTGGCTTTGACTTTAAGCATGATATCCTGCTCAAAGCCTTTGTGTCATCAGATCACCTGGTATATTGGGAAAAAGAAACAAGCCAGGTATTCCAGCGGCCGCAGACACTCAATATCAACCTTGATGCTTTATATATTGGCCTGGGCATATCAAAGACCTTCACATTGTTCCCCGATTGATGGCTATTTTACTTTTACTGTAAAATAGATTGAATGAGCCATCGCCCCGAACAAACCAAGCCCACCATTTATGTTACCTTCAACAATAACAGGCTGGGAAAAGGGATCCCCGGCGCTGTTGCGCTGCGAATATACATTGGTAAGATAGTCAGCAGTTGCTTTTGTTGCATTGCTGACAGCAAAATTCACTGTAAATGGCGGGGGTGGTGGGGTATATCCATTCGAATTGCCGTAATCCGTAATTAATTCAAATTGTTTTCCATCCAAGCCCGCGTCTGAGGTAAAGCTGCTATAGTCAGCATTGCTATCTTGCGTTGCCAGATATTCATCAGTTTCTCCCGGGATATCTTTGAAAAATATATGAAATTGATAACCGGCACCTGAATAGCCGGGATATTGCGCATTGTCAATTTTTATATAATTAATAGAATCTATTTTCACTGGCATTGGCACGGAGGTTTCTGCTGTGATCATTTTCCCCTGGTAACTAATATTTGCTATATAATGATGCCCGGGTATCGGAGTTTGTTTGCCGTAATAAAATTTTGAAAAACTTGCCGTGTCAAATTTCAAAGTATCTTTAATATTCGTATTCTGATCTGTTATAACAACCTGGGCATTTGTTATATAACTTGGCTTCAAGGTTGTATCTGCATAGCTATAATAAGATTGGCTGAGGCTCAAAGACATTACAGGAGACATACCTGGTGATAAAACACAATAAACAACCACCTTGCTGTCATATTTGGGAATGTCAAGAGTGATATTTTTTTCACAGCCAAAAGATATAAAGCCCAAAAAAATTAATATGTAATATGTTTTATTCATTGCCTAAAACTTAAAACTATAGCTGACTGTGGGTATAATTGGAAAAATAGAAATCTGAACTGCAGCAGGCCAGGTGATGTTGGCATTGGGATCCAGCCAGTTTGTAGAAATAAACACAAAATAAGGGTTTTGCCTGCTGTAGGCATTGTAGATATCCAGTCGCCATTCTCCCTCGTACTTTTTATGTTGCTTGGTATATTTTATACCAATATCCAGCCTGTTATACGGAGGCAGTTTATAGAAATTCATTGAACCATAGTCGAGGACCTGTATAGCGCCATTCGGAACGGGAACGTTATAGGTGCCTAAAGGAAGGGTTAATGACGACCCTGTTTCGTAAACAAAAATTGCAGAGAAAGCCCAGCTTTTATTGAAATTGTATATCCCGGTGAGGGAAAAATTGTGCCTCCTATCATACGTGGCAGGAAACGGTGCGCCATTATTCAACTGGTCAAACTGGAGGTTCGCCCATGAAAGGGTATAACTAAGCCACCCGGTAAATTTTCCCGTATTTTTCTTGACGAACAACTCCAGGCCATAAGACCAGCCTTGTCCAAAATACAATGCATTATCAATGTCAGGGTTAAAGAATATATCTGTACCTGGCTTATATTCAATTACGTTATTGCTTTTCTTATAATATATTTCAGCGCTGGTTTCAAAAGCATTATCCAGGAAGTTCTTGAAAATGCCTGCAGATACCTGCTGGCTTTGTTCCGGTTTTACAATATTACTGCTGGGTACCCACAGGTCGGTAGGGAGCGAGATTGAAGAATTACTTAGCAAGTGTATGTTCTGAAACATCATTACATAACTTGCTTTGAGAGAGGTGGTTCTGCTTAAAGAATATTTGGCCGTGAGCCTGGGTTCTACATCAAAATATGTGGTTTGTTTATAATCAAAAAAAGGAGCCCTGAGACCTATATCAAAAGACAGTCTGTCAGAATAAGTATATTCATCATTAACATACGCAGCCGCACTGTGTACGAATTTTATTTGTTCGTTTGTAAAACCGATGTTCCCAATCTGCCCTTCCACCAGGCTGGGTATAAATTTCTGGTATGTATATATCCCGCCAAATTTTATATGGTTTAAAGGCGTAGGGTACCAGTCAAAATCAATCTTTCCCCCAATATCCTGGATGCCGGACTCTATCTTAGCCTGGATAGAATTCATCTGCTCGCTAATGGCGAAAATATAATCGTCATAAATGGCAGTGGTATTGGCAAATAGTTTTGGCGAAAATACATGGTTCCACCGGGCGGTAGCGCTTTTATTTCCCCACGATACTCCTACACCTGTTGTATCACCCGGGTTTGTATCGAGAGTAGAAAGTACATCAGAGCCCAGGTATCCACTTAGGTAAACGCGGTCCTTGTCAGAAATTTTATAGTTCACTTTGGCGTTCAAATCATAAAAGTAATAAGCGGCATCTGTGCCCGGCGGCAAAAAGGGTTTAATAAGTATATCCAGGTAGGTGCGCCTTGCGGAAACCATAAATGAAACTTTATCTTTCAAAATAGGGCCTTCGAACATAAGGCGTGAAGAGATGAGACCGATACCTCCCTCGCCATGAAAGCTTTCGGCATTGCCGTCTTTCATGGTTATGTCAATAATGGAAGAAAGCCTTCCACCGTACTGGGCTGGAAAACCACCTTTATATAGCTCAACCGATTTAATGGCGTCTCCATTAAATATACTGAAAAAACCTGCGAGGTGAAAAGGATTGTAGATGACAGCTCCATCAAGCAAAATAAGGTTTTCATCTGCCCCGCCGCCTCTTACATAAAATCCCGCGCTGCCTTCGGAACCAGCCTGAACCCCGGGCAGCAGCTGCAAAACTTTAAAAAGGTCTTTTTCTCCAAAAATGGCAGGGAGTTCTTTTACAGAAGTAATCGGCACATCAATAACGCCCATTTGCGGCTTATCTATATTGTCACTTGCTTTGGAGCCCGTGATAACCACTTCGCCTAACTGCAGTGTTTGCAGCTTCATATTCAACTCGATATTTTTTTTGAGGTCAATTTTTTTGTACTCCGTTTTATATCCAAGGTACCTGATAACAACCCCAATACTATCAGCGCCTAGAGTGAGGGAATAAAATCCGTAAGCATTGGTAACAGCGCCAACCTTTAATGCAGGAACATAAATCGAAGCGCCGATCAATACTTCACCCGATGAAGCGTCAGTGATATATCCGCTGATAGTGTATTTTTGGCCCGAAACGGTTGTGGCCAATACGGCAAAGAAAGAAGCAAATGCAAATAACCGTTTCATCAATATAATTTTAGGATGAACGAATTTATCGCTTAATTCATATAATGTTCCTAAAAAAAGCTATAAGATTCTGCAGAATCCTATCCTTCCGCCCTTAGTACACTCTTATCTGTATTTTTCGGTTTATTTTTTTTGGCCCTCGCTAAGGCCCTGTTCCGTTTTATGATCATACGGGCGTGCACCAGGCTGCGGTTGTACTCGTGTCCTACAATGATGACCATAGAATTAAAATAGAGCCAGAGCATGGTAATGATCATGGTTCCAAGCGAGCCGTATAACTTACTGTAATTAGCCCATTTACCGACATAATAGGAATAGGCAATGCTCGTGAAAACCACCAATACCGAAGTGAGCACGGCACCTGCCAATACTTCATTCATTTTTTCCACCCGTATATCGCCGTAACGGTAGGTAATAGCTGTCGCCCCGAACAGCAGGATAAACATCATGATCCACTGCCCTATAAGCACCACATCATAAAAAAAGTCAGAGTGCGAACCTGCAGATCCCGCAAGAATGGTAAGCAGGTATTTGGCTATAATAAAAAGAGCCATTCCAATAATAAGGCCGCAACCAAGCATGAGCGTTAAGTAAATGGAAACGAGTTTTTGATGCCAATAGCTTCTTTGATCCGATTTATGGAAAGCCTGCATCAATGAATATACGCCGGTTGATGCAAAATATAGTGCCACAATAATACCTATTGATAATAGTTTTGTGCTGGAATTACTCATTATTTCTCTAAGGTTCTCCTCCACTGTGGTAAAGGCAGATATAGGCATTATAGCTTCTAAAAAGGTTAATATTTCCCTGTGAAGTCCTCTAACCGGGATGAGCGGAAGGAGGGTAAACAAAAATATCAGCGCAGGGAAAAGGGATAAAAAAAGATTGAATGCAATGGAGGACGCGCGAAGGCTTATCGGCTCTTTTTTTAAATTCCTGAAAAAAAACAATCCTATCCAGTAAAGGGGAAGTCCTCCCGTGAACGGCAATTTTATAGTCTTGGAAAGTTCCAGTAACTGTTTTACAGTCTTTTTTGTGTACCTTGCTATAGCAGAAGATTTTTGCATAAAGGGATTACATAAAAAAGGGCGAAAGTTTTTCTACCAGTTTAATAGGCGCACGGCAGGGCTTTCTGCGTTTCATATCAAAGAAAATCAGCGTTGTTTTGCCGAAGTTAATGGTTTCATCCGTTTCATTGGTTATTTCATAGCTGAAAAGAGCGCGCACCCTCGGCATTTCAGTAATAGTTGTGGTGACTTTCAGCACATCATCATAGTGTGCTGGCTTTACATAAGTGCTTTGTAAATCCAGCACAGGCATTGAAATACCGCTATCCTCCAGTTCTTTATAGCTCAATCCCAGGCTGCGTATGGCCTCCACCCGGCCTACTTCGTAATATTCGGCATAATTGCCATAATAAAGGTAACCCATTTTATCGGTTTCCCCATACCTGACACGCATTTCTATAGAATGGCTATACATATTTTAATTAAGAATTAGAATTAAGAATGCGCATTTCTTTGTCTTATGATCATTTTCAAATTCCCAAATTTTCAAATTGTCCTATTATCTTACCCTATCATTCTTTTCAGCGTTTTAGCGTCTTCACTGTTAGGGTTGCGTTTCAATATATTGTTGATCTCTTCTCTTGCTTCTTTGAATTTATTTACAGCAATATAATACTTGACCATGTTTATATGACCAGGTTCAAAGTCGGGGTCTAATGCGAAAGTCTTTTCCAGGTTTATTTTTGCATCTTCCAAATGATTGGTGGCGAGGTCAACAAATGCAAGGCCGTTCCATGCCTGGGAGATTTTGGGGTTTTCTTTGATCACAAATTTAAGCTGGCTTGTGGCAGATGAAAAGTCTTTTTCCAATGTATATGCCGTGGCAAGCCTTACACGATAATCAAGGTTATACGGCTGGATCTCAACAGCTTTCTTCATATAAAGAACAGCCTCTGGCACTTGCTTCAAATTGAAATATGCCTGGCCCACCTGGTAATTGCAAACTGCATTACTAAGCGGCGTTTTCGCATAAGCTGCCGTATTTACCACCATTTTGTCATCGTTTTTCTGGTAATAATAATAAATATATTCTATGGGATATTTTTCCGGGGAAAACGATTGGAGATACTTCCAGGCTGAATCGAGATTTTCAGGCCTGTGTTCAAATTTTTCATAAAAATACAGGTAGGCTTTTGTGAGGGTGATGCTGTCAGGGTGTTGGTCATTTACGCAAGTCAATCCTTTAAACTTCCCGATTCCTATTGCCCCATTGTCTTTTTCAGGTTGTAAAACCCTTATATCATGGTCAGTGATAGTTACATGCGGTATATCAATGGCCGTAGAAGGAGGCATGTGGCAGCTAATGCAGTTGCTGCCCGCAGTTTGTAATACCTGGGGATCTTTGCTGTGTGCATTTCTGTGGCAGCCCGTACATTTATCCAGGAAAAATTGTTCAGGGGTGTATTTTACACTGATGTGGGGGTTATGACAGGTAATGCAATTCAGTTTTTCCCCGGTTTTCCTGTTTTGGGTCTGGAGGAAACACTTGCTTTTTTGCAGCCTTGCAGCGTGGGAAGCCATCAGGAAATCATGGTCCTGGTTTTGATACACAGGCAGAAATTCATCCATCACATCAGAAAGTTTCATCCCGGGCCTGAAATCAAAGAAAGTTTTCCCGGGCTTTAAGACTGCGTCTCCCTGCAAATGACAACGCTGGCAGACATCAATCTGCAATTTATATGGCAGTTTTTTAGGATTCACGATGGTATAGTCGGGGCCTTTTGAAGTGTCCGTAATACGTCCTGCCAGTTTGTTTTTCACATGCAGGGATCCTGGTCCGTGGCAGCGTTCGCAGTTAATTCCATCTGGAATATAATTGTACTTGTTTACAGAGCCCTCTTCAAAACCGGGATAGCTATTGTGGCAGCTCATGCACTCAATGCCTATCTCCCTGCTAAAGCGGCTGTTATACCCGTTTTCAAATCCCGGCGGAAAATCCCATTCCCCTTTTTGCGTGAAAAAAGTAAAAGGCGCCTGGTACAGGTACCCGTCCTCATTTACAATATGTGAATTGGTATGATGGCCGCTACCAATAATATAATTAATATGCTCTATGCGACTGTAAACAGTATCATGGCCTTTGAGCCGGTATTCCTTTACCATCAAGAGCGTATCCTGCCAATAGGGCTGGTAATACAAGTCTTTATATTTGTCATACAGTGGAGCGTTATGATGGAAATTTGCCGCGCTTTTGTGCTTCGTGGCGAGGCCAAAAGATTTCCCCATCCCTGTTTTTATAAAACTCTGGTATATACTTTCATGGCAGTTCCTGCATGTGTTCATTCCCATATAATGCGCGCTGTCGCCCAGGTTTTGCCATTTGGATGCTTCTATATTCTCCACAGGTTGATTTTTTTTGCCATTCCTGCTGCATTGCAGGCAAAACACAATCGCTGCTATTGCCGTTATTATATAGCCAACTGAAATAAGCCGATTTTTAAGCATAATCGGCGGTAAAGTTAAGATGAATGTGGGGAATTTCGATTCCGGGGTTACCATCCTTTATTCTTTTCATTACGTAAATCCTATTCAGCAGATTTAACGATATTTGCGCTTTTTTGACATAAGAAACCGTTTCTTTGAACTGAGCAACAATTACAATACAATGCTTGATGTACTGGGCCTCGCCCAAAAAGATAAGGATGCAATCGGGGAATGTTACCAGGCCCTCCAAAAGAAATATGGCTGCGTTATGGATAATGACCTCAAAGAAACCCTGGCAAACCGCATTACTGAGTTGCAGCTTCTTAGCGATTATCATACGGTAAGCATTAAGAATGTATTCAGGATCAATGAGAATGGCCGGGAGTTCTATATCCTGAGCATTTATCTTACTGAAGCTCATGGGAATGATAATTTCATCGTTTTAATGTTTGGGATGATGGTTTTTAAAAATAATCATGAGCCTGTATTAATCCAGCCTGAAACAGCCTGGGACCGGTTGACCAATCTTTTCGGAATTGGCAAATCAAAGGTGATAGAATTTATTGGGGCAAAAAATAAATACAGGATTAGCCTGAAAGGTAAAAAGCCAGTAAGCCATAATCTGTCAAAAGAATTCATGGATGAGTTGTACAGGACTGAAAAAGTGTATGCAGAGTTTTATGAAAAAACATTTCTCGCCACTTTTAATAAGCCTATTCGGGTTGAGGATACCATGCGGCTGGCTGATTTTCTTTCAAGAATAGGGCCTGCATTAGGGTAAATTGCAAATACAATGTCACCCCTTCGGGGTTTGGAATCGTTCCGTGAATTTTCTATAATCATGTCATCCCTTCGGGATTATCCTCGAAAGTGTGGTATGATTATAGAAAAACAATGTGCAATATGTATAAAACCCCGAAGGGGGGGTGATATGATTATAGATTTCCATAGATTGGTATCTAAAACCCCGAAGGGGTGACATGATTATAGAAACACAATAAGCAACATGTATAAAACCCCGAAGGGGGTGATACGATTATAGATTTCCAAAAATACGGTGCCAAACCCCCGAAGGGGTGATATAAACGATGATTTTGTAGTGCGGCCCCCCAGCAATCTCATTCTTTGCCACATTCCCTAAGCATTTCCTTTGCCAGTTTGCGGTCGGCCTGGGGTATTCCGGGATACCGCATTGTGTTCTCATCAAGGTATTTACGGCAATCATCACAATCTTCGGCCTGCCCGTAGCCGATGCCAAGATAAAACCTGATCCTTTGGTCCTGGTTTAATGAATAGGCCTTTTTCAGGTATTTCAGTCTCTGTTGAAGATGGCTGATGGCATTCGAGGGATCGGATTTAGTAAAGGCGCTTTCACAATTGGCGAGGTTCCAGTACGCAAGATAATTTTTGGGGTTGTATTTTACCGCTTCCTTAAACCAGGCACCGGCGGCGGCGGCATCCCCTGTGCTCATACTCACAGTTCCCATGCCGATATAAGCGGCATCATCTTTTTTATTTTCAGCGATGGCATTGTTAAAAGCATCATTTGCAAGGTCATAATTGCTTTGACGGTTTGCCTTTAATGTATCTTTTGAAGCCATATCAAGATATATATTGCCTTCCATATCCTCGCCATCCCAGTTGGCTATATTGTTTTGGGCTGATTTTTTTGCGGATGAAAGGGCATCATCCAAGTGCCCTATGCTTTGGTAATAAGCGGCGGCTAACAGGTCTATATCCACTTTTGCTTCTTGTTCCGGACTATAGAACGGCCAGAATATTTGCGAAACAATTTGTGCGATTTTAGAATTGGGTGGAATTGCAGGGGAATGAAAAGGAACTTCTTTAGCGGCTGAATTGAACAATGCCATGGTAGAGGCATTCGCGGTATCTTTCTTGATATAAATAGCCGAAACCGGGTCGGCATAAACGGCTCTCCAATTGGGGTTTGCAGCCAGGTATCTGTGAAGGGCGGCAAATTCTCGCCTTAGGATAACGGCATATTTGAAATGCGCTACTTTATCAATACTCGTTATCAACTGCGGCTGCACGTTGAGAAGGTTTACATGCTCAAAGAAATCAGCAGGAAAAACATCCAGGTCGCGCAGGTCTATAAAGGTTTTGAAATCCGGCTGCAAATCCCAAAGCAGGTACGAAGAAACCAAAAAATCTGAAAAGCAATTGCCTTTTAAGTGATGGTCGCGGATATAATCCGCCGAGCCAACAGGATTGGCAAAAGCATTGATTTTCAATCCGTAACTATCATGTCCTTCCTCTAAAACCTGGTAAAATTTCCCGGTAGTGATTGAAATATAAAAGCCTATCCCGGTCAATATCAGAATACAGTAAGCAAACATTCTCAACCCCTGTTTATCCAAAATGACAAACCGTTTTTTAAGCGATCCATAAATAATGTCCAATCCATTAGCGAATAAAGGGATAACCGCAATAATAAAAAATGGGATGTTTCGGTAAGCGGTGAGGCTGAGGTAGAAAAACAGGAAGAACAGCAGCACATATCCAAGTCCGAAACTTTTTACAGGCCGAAAAATCCATTTGATTCCTTTTGAGGCAGGCGTTTCCAGGAACATAAAAATAAGGCCCAGGCCGAATAAAACAATATTTGCATAAGATTCCCAATGCCAGTAAAGCGGATCTGCGAATCCCACAAGTTCTGAAGTAAACTTATTGCTTTCAACCTGTGAAAAAATCTCAAAAGGATGAAGGATCATAGATAATCCATAAGGATGAATTGCCGGGGCAAGGATAACGCCTATCGCCGTGATGGTTAAGGCTATTGGTATTTTATTTTTTTCCGTGACGGGTGTAGGTGAAGGGGCAGTCTTTTTATTCTTTTGATCGCTTGCCTCCTTTTTTTTCATCACCATGAGGTTCCTGCTTTGGAGATAATATTGCACCCATGCTGCACAGCATGCCGTTATAACTATCACTGTTCCTGTTCCATAAGCCTCGTGCAGGTTTGCCCACAGCGTCTGGAGTGGTATGAGCCAATAGATCATTCGCGAGGGTTTATAATAATTTCTCAAAATAAAAAAAAGGAAGACCGCTTCCATGACATGACTTGCCATTTCAGGCCTGCCGATAAAACGGAATGCGCAGGTGAACAATAATAGGAGGCATGAAAAAAGAAAACCTGCGCTGAAAAAGCTATTGCTGTTGAGGGAGATATTAACCCTGAATAATTTATATATCTTAAAGACAAATACCAGGATCAGGATATTGGCAATACACTGTAAAACAGGGGTAAACTCCGGGCCGCCAATATAGGCCATGCACTGCATCAACACTTCAAAGCCCCATTTTACATTGATCCAGGGAGTGCCTTCGTAAGTAAAAGAAAAGATGTCTTTAAAAGGGACTGCATGATGACGGATGATCCATTCCCCTGTTCTTAATTGCCACCAGATATCCGGTTCCCGAAGGTTTTTAAAGCCCAGTACAATGGCACAAAGCAGGCAAATAACCCATGCAGTGTAGGAGAGTATTTTCTTTGTTTTGTTACCCAAGATCAGCAATAATAAAACGTCCGCAAGTTCTTTATTTTCGGGGGATATTGGTGATTCTTGACTTATGATTCGAGATTGCGTGTTGTAACCCCTTCACGATTACAAAAAAAAAGGAAACATCAATGATTGACATTCCCTTTTTACAAAGAAAGAGAGGAAGGAGTGAAAGAAAGATGAATTAATCTTTGACAAACATAATCCTGGTTGTCCCTTTGCCTGTTTGAACATTTATAATGTACGTACCGGCAATAAGATTTTCGATATTCAGATCCATTTGCTGCAGGTTGGCGCATTTTTGTGATAAAACACTTTCACCGAGGATGTTTGACACTGTTATTTCTGAAATGAAATCCTTGTAAGCATCTAAGTGAAGAACAGAATTGGCGGGGTTGGGATATATTTTTACATGATTTGCCACGTAATTCGGGGATTTAACTGCGCTGTAACCATAAAATAAAGTCGAATCCCCGCTTGTATATAAAGATATATCACTCTCCTTATTATCAATAGCCTTGGCGTTTTCAACATCAAAATTCAGTTCTTTGGTCACTTCCCTTTTTCCGCCCACATTATCAGGGGTGATGATGTTTAATACTCCAATTTGCCCGTAACCTGAAATATTGTTATGGTCCGTCCTGGTAATCCCGATATCCATCACCCCATTTGAGGAATCGTTGTGAATGACATAGACCAGGTTTTTATTCAGCGTGCCCAACCAGCATTTTGAAAAGTCAGGCATTATCCCTTTGGACTGGTTGACATTTAGAGGGTCATATTTTATGCTGAAACATAAGCCATATATGTCATTAACCTGTTTGGCAGAGGTTCCCAGGTTCATTTGTATTTGCAATGTATCAGTCGTACCCACGCTATCCTTGGAGATAGAGAGCGATAATGCAGGATCAGATGGGTTGCCACCAGTTGCCCCGCCCGACTTGGAATGGGTCTGGCTATAATTCCTGACAACAGCTCCTAAATCTAAACTATCAATTATTCCATCACCATTGCAATCGGCATGTTTATAGTTTGTGCCTGATTTGAAGTTTTGATACCAGTCAAGGCATCCATGTCTATACCATTGGGTGATGGTATCTAACCTGTAATGTCCCTTGGTATTATAGCCTATGCCAATAGCAAGTACATCGTAAATATTGTCAGCTTTATCGTAGTTGGCATCGCCGGGCCACACGCAGTTCGCATCAGGATATACAAAGGTCTGTGCCGAATCTGAACAACCTGATGAATTGGTAACGATAAGCCGGATATAATAGTGGCTTCCCGTTTTTGTAAAAAGATGTTTATGAATATTTTTCCCGGTATCGCTCGTCCCATCGCCGAATTTCCACAAATAGGAAGCCGCCCCGGTTGAAGAATATGTCCAGTCAACTGAATCTAACCCACAAAATATAGAATCAGGAATATTTGAAAATGAAGCTTGAGGCAAAGCATTTACTATAACTTTTGCAGTATCAAACCCGGTACAACCGGATTTATTTGAAGTAACCGTAAGGTAATATGCAGCGCTGGCATTTGGAACCAGGCGAGGATTTGCAAGGGTAGAAGTGAAGCCTGTAGGGTTTGATGACCAGGAATAAGAATATCCGCTTACAGGATTTGACCCGAGCTTAACTGAATCTCCGTTACAAATAATAGTGTCCCGCCCGGCATTAGTGGCCAAGGATGAAGAAACATGTATTTTAATTGAATCATAATTGGTACAGCCCTCGTCTAAAATATTCACACGATAGGAAGTATCCTTTGTAATGGTTTCAGTAATAGAGCCTGTTGTCAGGGAATCCCCGCTTGAATCTTTTAAGGTACTCCACCAGACTTTAATAGGCTGAAAGGCATTTACCGGTGTTGATTTAATGGTTAACGAGGTATTTGCACAAACAGTAGTATCGGGCGGCAGGCTTATACCTGAATATTCATGGATTACAAAGCTGTCCTGGTATGTTCTTGAGCAACCATTTGGCCCCGTGACTGTTAAGTTCCACACATAGATTTTGCCGCCCCTTGTATATTGGAAGCAACCTGTTCTTGCGGGTATATATAAAGGCGCGAAGCCGGCCGCTGCATTACCGCTCCAAACATAACTGCTGATAGATGTAGCGGAATTGGGAGCCGGGCTGGCCTGGAAACAAACTTTTCCACATGTGCCAATGTTGGCATTATAGCTAGCACTGGGAGAATAAAGGGTATCAATTATTTGCGCCGTATCGTTTTGAAGAACAGAATCAACAACACCGTTGGGCATTGATGTCCATGCCTTTATTGTATCTGCCCAGCCTGGGGAATAATAATTACCAAGGCTTACAATAACCGTACTGTCAGGGTTTAAAGATCCCTCCCATTTATAGCTTTGTGTTTTTTTGGATGTTGACGTCCATGAAGTCCATGAAATGGTAACACTGTCCAAAGTTGTTAATCCATAATTCTTCAGGACTATCTTCAATGGAAAAGGGTTAGTACAGCTATGGGGTACAAAGGATGATATGCCGGCATCACTTTTAGGAAGTCTTAATTCATAAGCGCCAATGGTTGGTGCCGTTTTATTTCGTGGATTACCTAAAAAATCTACTGGAACATCCGAAAAATAAACCCCTTTTCCGGCAAGGGAGTCATTGCCTGTAAAGAGGTCGTCGGAAAAATTGTATTTGGGGTTATAAATATACGAATGTGCGTCAATACCTGCTGTAGATTGCCAGGCAGCCAGCGACCCGTACATGTTACCCGCTATATATCCGATAGAATCATTAGGATAATAATTATTATGATCACAAACACCAAGGTCTTTCGCGGAATCAGCCAAAAAGACCCAGCCTTTCAGCGACCTCTGGACAATATTATTTTCAATTCGAATTTGCTTATCATTATAAACCATAAAGGCAAAAATGTTAGAACTGGCATTGCTTATATAAATATTATTGTTAGAAACATCCATATACGAAGAATTTGCCACTTGTAACCCGGAGAGTTTCAGGTTCATAATATTGTTTGAAAAAACCTGTTTGGATAATGAAGTACCATTGCAACCGCTTATAAATGAATAATTGTTTAACCGGTTGTCGGACATACTTGTAATGAGTGAATTAACAATCTCTATCATTGAAAAGGAAGTGTTTTTTTCAATGATGATATGATCCTGCCAGCTGGCATTTAAGAACATCCCATTTCCGGCGCTGTTTTCATCTTCAATATTTCCTTCTATAGTTGTAAATTTATCCCTGCAACCTGCATGACTTGATGCATTCGCGGTTATTAAAATTTCTCCGCCCATACAACTGTCAAAAAAGTTTTGCAGAAATACTTTATTGCTGTCTGTGCCGGGGCCTTCAAAATAACTTTGCACGCCAAGTGTGGGACTTGAAAGAGAACCTATGAACCTACAGTGGGAAACCGTGATATTATTACAAGCATGCAGTAATAAAATCGAGGAGGCGGAATCACCAGCTAAATACAACGAATTGTAAATATCATTTTTAACAGTGATTTTGGATACAATGATATTGGAGGCGCCGGAAATGGTTAATACTCCATTCACTGTCGAACTGACTTTAGTGAAATCCCATTTCAGGATCACTTTTGAGCTATCCCCCGATCCTGATTCAAAGCTCACAGTATTGGAAAGTGAACTGCCGGGAATTGATGTAATTATATTGTATTCATTATATACCCCGTCCGCCACTTTAAAAACTACGGACCCACTTATTCCTTTACCATTAGTACTTCCACCATCGAATCTTTTCCCTGAATCGAGATCGCAAATAGCGGAATGAAAATCCTTATAATTGGCACCGCTCGCCGCTTTACCCGGATCAATGGTATAGGTGCCGCTGAGTTGGCCAAACCCCTGCCAGGGCGCCAATAAGGCAAGAAACAAAATAGCGGCAGGCCATAGGCCCTTAAATCTTAATTTTGGCATTGAGGATGGGACATTTGGCTGGCTTTCATTGCCCGGGAGTGAAGCCGGCAGCGAGTATTGTTTTTGTGCTTTCATAAAGAGTGAAAAGTTAGTTGTTTTCATTTGGAATAATTCATGATACAAAGATTATCTATGTGGAGCGGGAATAAAAACACATTTTATGGCTAATTACACCGCAAATTAAAAGATTAAAAGATTGAAAAATTAAAAAATTCATTGATAATGAGTGTAATACATAATATATTTTATTGGCATTAGCTTTAATTTACACAAAATACATATATTTGTCTTATGGAACAGAGCAAATTTATCAGGACACTGCGAAGGCTGAATAAGCATGAGCAACAACGGTACCTGGATTTTTTGCAATCTCCGTATTTCAATAAAAATGAGGATATAAGCCGCTTTGCAGCGCTTGTTCTTCAAAGAAAAACTCCTATAAACCAACAAAAGATATATTCTTCTTTATACCCTGGCAAAACTTTTGATGCGCGCCGGATACCGGACCTTATGTATAAATCTTTGGGGCTTCTGGAGGAGTTTCTAAGCGAGGAGCAATATGGGGGGCAATCCTGGGAGCGGAAACTAAACCTCCTCAGTTATATCAGGGTTAATGAATTAGACGACCTGAATAGCGTAATACACCGCGAAATACATGAACTGAGTTCTAAAAAGCAGTTCAGGGACAGCAATTATTTTTACGAGGAATTCATGTACCAGTCCGAAGCCTATAAAATTTTCCTTGACCGGTCACAAATAAAAGGCGATGATATCCTTCAAAAAAAAGTTGACCAGCTTGACCTTTTTTATTTATCAGCCAAACTGCGCGACAGTTGCGAAATGATGAACCGCAAAAGGATACTGGCTATAGATTATGAATTTCATTTGCTTGATGATCTTATTAATAACATTCAAGCAAACCTTAAACGATATGAAGGTTATCCTGCTATTTCTATTTATTACCACATATTGCTCATGCTTCGGGAGCCTGAAATAACCGACCATTTTAATGTACTTAAAAATGAGATACAGGAGCACATACAACTATTTGCGCAGGACGAGCAGCGCTCGCTTTACGGGTACCTCCAAAACTATTGTATTTTAAAAGTCAATACAGGAGTATCAGAGTTTTACCGGGAACTACTGAATATTTATCAGCATATGATGGGGATAAAGCTCATGGTTGCCGATAATAAGAACCTGCAATGGGACCTGAAAAATATGGTTTCCGTTGCACTCCGCCTGGAGGAGTATGATTGGACTTTCAATACCATAAATGAAATAAAAAACAGGCTGCCGGAAGAAATCCGGGAAAACTCCTATACCTATAACCTGGCAAACTATTATTACGAAACTAAGAATTATAAAAAGGCAACCAGGTTGTTGCAGGCGGTGGACTTTAAAGACATTTATTATAACCTGGATTCCAAGTCCATGCTCCTGAAGATATATTTTGAGCAGGAAGAAGAGGAATCATTTTTAGCCTTGGTTGCTGCCTTTAAAACTTACCTTACACGTAACAAACTCATTTCGGTTGACAGGTACCATTCTTATCATAATTTCTTGAAATTTTCGAGAAAGGCATTTGTTTTTAAGACCGGCCTTCCCTACGAGCAAAAGCGCAACAGTAACAAAATCAAACTATTAAAAGACAAACTCCTTCAAACCAAAAATGTAGTGAACCTGAATTGGCTGATTAAGGAAATGGAAGGATTATTAAAAGATTGAAAAATTGAAAGATTAAAAAATTGGCTGACGCAAATTTGTTCAAACCCAAATTTACTTACGTTAGCCTTCTAACCTTTTTCATTGTGGTTCGTAAATTGCAGGAACTATTTTTGCAAAAGTTTTGCTTTGGTATTGTCATGAAGAAATGTGCGGCCATACTTCTTGTTACTTTATATTCCTGTCTTTCATCGGGCATGTCTTTTAATGTCCACTATTGTATGGGACAGGTGTGCGGGGTAGATTTCGGCAATGCGCGGCATCATACCATGAAGTGCTGCCAAAAAATGGCTACAAAGCGAAACTGCTGCAAAGATAAGTTCCTGGTTCTCAGTTATAAGTCACAACACACCTTTTCTTATCAGACCAAAATATCAAATGAGACTGGCTATTCGACATATCCTATTGTTTTTCTGAGAACCAGGTTTCCCAACGAAAACCAGTTTCAAAAAATTTTCAATCCCCACTCAACCGGACCTCCGATAAACAGTCCTCCGATTTATATTAGCCAGAGTTGTTTTTTGATTTGAGATACCTGTTTGCGTATTTGCAATTATCAGGCTATCTTTTATTTAATTAATCTATTAATCAAAAAGCAATGAAAAACATAAAATATTATATCGTTCTACTCCTTCTGTTAATCAGCTTAAAATCTGAGGCCCAGCTTAAATCCGTTGAGATGAATGTAAGCGGCCTCACCTGCTCCATGTGTTCTTTTGCAACAGAAAAAGCGTTGAGGACGTTGGATTTTGTACAGGATGTTAATACAGACCTGAATACAAATACTTTTATCATAACTTTTAAAGAAGGCAAAAAAGTTTCTTTTGACCAAATCAAGAGAAAGGTTGAAGGGGCAGGGTTTTCAGTATTTATCTTTAAAACTGTTTACGACTTTAAAAACCAGGAAGTAAAAAATGGTTATACCCTGGATGCGGGCGGCTCTGAACTTGAGTTCATTAACACCAAAAAACAGTCCCTCAACGGTGATGTAAAGCTCACGGTACTTGACAAGGGTTTTGTTTCTGCTGAAGCATATAAAAAGATGCTGAAAGACGCCAATTATAAAGAGCTGGCGCGGCAAGAAAATGCACAGGAACAAATCTATCACGTATCATTATGAAAGCCTTTGCATTAACTGCTTTATTTTTCCTGATTTTTTCTCAATGGCTGGCCGCACAGGAATTGTTTATCAATACAGAACCGGCAAGCAATATGGCCACCAAATCAATAGGTTTCCGGTTTACCGGCCTGGGATATGAAAATTCCGGAGCATTTAAATCTATTTTTGAGCAGGAAATCATGTATGGCGCATCCTCAAAAATCATGGTGCATGCCGACCTGTTTGAAGATAACAACTTTTCGGATAATTACAACATTCGTGCGGCTAGCTTATACGCCAAATACAGGTTTTATGCTAATGACGGATTGAGGAAACATTTCAGAATGGCAGCTTTTGCCAGGGTTTCAGATGCTTTTTTGCCGGACCAAAATTCGGAAGTGAGTATTATGGATGACTATAGCGGCGCCAGCGTGGGCATTGTAGCGACACAATTGCTCCATAAGGTTGCCATGTCGTCAAGTTTGGCTGCAACTGATATTTTTCCCAATTCGGGAAGTATTTTAAATAATGGACATGCACTGGAATACAGCTTATCATTTGGGTACCTGGCCATGCCAAAGATTTATTCCAATTATAAGCAAACCAATATGAATCTTATGGTTGAATTTCTGGGGAAAACGCAATGGTCATCCCAAGCCAATGAAAGCCAAATCCAGGAATCGGATTTTTTGGATTTTGCACCCGGTGTTCAGTTCATAATACTATCAAGGGCAAGAATTGACCTTTCGTGGCGGAGCCAGGTCTATGGAAATATGCAACGAATGTGGTACCAATCGGCATTCGTGAGACTGGAGTACAATATCTTTAATACTTAAATCATTGGGTTTAAGGTTTTTTCTATTTAATTAAACCTCTTTAATGATTTTACAATGAAGTACATAAAAATTATATGCTTTCTATTAGGAATGTTGACTTTCACTCAAATAGCAGTTTTTGGTCAGGATATGCCTGGCATGAAAATGAGTATTGGCAAAGATTCAACTACTCCTGTGGATACTGAAAAAATGGCCATGAACTCAAATTACTCGCCCAATCTTCCCATGAACCGCGATGGTAGCGGAACAAGCTGGCAGCCGGATCAAAGCCCAATGATGATGTATATGAAAATGCATGGCAAAACATCAATTATGCTGCACGGTGCTATTTTCTTCAGGTACACAAACCAGGATTTTACGAGACAAAGTAACAGGGGCGGATATAAACTGGATGCCCCTAATTGGATCATGGGGATGCTAACGCATAAATTGTCTGATAAAGATTTACTCACCTTTCAGACAATGTTCTCTTTTGATATTCTTACCGAGGGAGGGTCGGGGTATCCTTTGTTGTTTCAAACGGGTGAATCATATCATGGCATTCCATTGGTTGACAGGCAGCATCCTCATGACCTGTTTGCCGAATTAGCCGTTGGATATACACACAGCTTTTCAAAAGACGTTGACCTGACAGGTTATGTCGGTTACCCGGGCGAGCCCGCACTGGGGCCGGTAGTTTTTATGCACAGGCTGTCAGCAATCAATGATCCAGATGCTCCAATATCGCATCACTGGCAGGACGCAACTCATATTACCTATGGGGTTGGTACCATTGGTTTTCGGTATAAAATATTTAAAGGGGAGGCCAGCATCTTTACAGGAAGGGAACCTGATGAAAACCGGTATGATTTTGATAAGCCCCTCTTTGATAGTTACAGCTATCGGATTTCCGCCAATCCCAACCGCTATTTTTCATTGCAATTCTCACAGGGGTTTATTCACAGTCCCGAAGCTTTAGAGCCGCAGCTTAATGTTGTTCGCACTGCGGCCTCTGTTATTCATACAAAGCTTTTAAAACATGGCAGGTTTATAGCCACGTCAATCGTATGGGGAATGAACCACAATTCCACAGGGAACACCTTAAATTCTCTTTTGATAGAAAGCAATCTAAAACTTGCCCCGTTAAGCATATATGGCAGGTTTGAATATGTCCAAAAAGATGCAGATGAGTTACAGCTTCTCCAATTTACGGATAATCCCGTTTTCAATATTAATGCATTGACTATGGGGGTAAACCGGATTCTTTTTACCAAATATTCAAGTGACCTGTCCGTTGGTCTACAGGGAACCATCAATTTTCCCGATGGTAAATTAAAATCAATTTATGGGCCTAATCCAATGGCAGCAGAACTTTATTTAAAAATTGCTCCAACATACGGGCATCATCACCATTAATACTAAAAAAATAATAACATGAAAACTGTTTTAATCACTCTTGCTTTCGCGTTTACTTATTTTTTATCAGCGAACCACTTAAATGCCCAATCAAATGTTTCAATTGCCGACATTCCCCAGGCTTTTAACTCCGGGCTTAACCTTATGTTTAACCAATATTTAAAATTGGAGAATGCGCTAATGAAAGGTAATTCTGGGATGGCTGCAAAATGTAGCGATACCTTAAATAAACTCGCAAACTCAATTACAATTACAGGGTTATCAAAGGAACAGCTTAAAATATTTAATAAGGAAAACGGAAAGATTTTGCATAATTCCGAGCACATCCGGGATAATGGCAATAACTATCCGCACCAATGCGAACATTTTGATTACTTGTCTGGTGCATTCCTGGCTTTGATAAAGAAATTCAGGTTCAATACAGCGCCATTATATTACTTTTACTCACCTGATGGAAATGGAGATGGAGCTAACTGGCTGACAGACAAAAACACATTGAATAATCGATATTTTAAAGGCCAGAAAAGAATGGGAGACAAGCTTGTAGAGGTTATCAAATCTAAATGAATTATGGAATCACATCACAACCATATTCACCACATGGGTTCTAACCATTCCTCAAGTCCGGACATGGGGCACGATCATCACTCAATGATGATTGATGATTTTAAAAAGCGGTTCTGGATTTCGTTGGCATTGACGGTACCCATCGCCATTTTGTCGCCAATGGTTCAGGAGCTGCTAGGCTTCCATATTCACTTTAAGGGGGTTAATATTGCTCTTTTCTCATTGGCCAGTATTATATTTTTCTATGGCGGCTTTCCATTTCTTAAAGGTCTTCGGGATGAGATAAGAGAAAAAAAGCCAGGGATGATGACGCTTATCGCGGTGGCCATAATTACCGCGTATGTTTATAGTTCGGCTATAGTTTTCGGATTAAAAGGCGAAGCCTTTTTTTGGGAACTGGCCAGCCTGATCGTTATTATGCTACTTGGGCATTGGCTGGAGATGAAATCAGTAATGGGCGCTTCTAGGGCATTAAAACTGTTGGTAGAGCTTATGCCGGCTTCTGCGCATAAGGTAATGGGAGAAGGTATTCATGATATTGCGATAAAGGACATTAACAATGGCGATAAATTACTCATTAAGCCGGGAGAAAAAATCCCGGCCGATGGAAGGATTATCGAAGGGACTACCTATGTAAATGAATCAATGCTTACGGGTGAATCCACACCAGTTGAAAGAAGCGTCAATCAAAAGGCGATTGGAGGGTCTATCAATCAAAACGGTTCAATAACCATTGAAGTTGAGGCTACTGGTAAAGATTCCTATTTGTCAAAAGTTATTGGCCTGGTTGAGCAGGCTCAAAAAAGCAAATCAGCTACACAACAAATTGCAGATAAGGCGGCTTTATGGTTAACAATCATTGCTTTGGCAACTGGTTTTTCAACTCTTTCTGTCTGGCTTGGTTTCGGGAAAAGCTTTGCCTTTTCACTTGAAAGAATGGTTACGGTCATGATTATTTCCTGTCCTCACGCGTTGGGTTTGGCAATTCCATTGGTTGTGGCCATATCTGTTTCTTTATCAGCCAAAAATGGGTTGCTTATCCGCAACCGGACTGCTTTTGAAAATTCCCGTAAAATCACCTGCATTGTCTTTGATAAAACAGGCACACTCACAAAGGGCAGTTTTGGGGTAACGGATATTTGTTCCCTGAACAATCAATATAACGCGGATGAATTACTCCGATTAGCTTCTGGTATTGAACAGCAATCGGAACATCCTATTTCGGCAGGAATTCTAAAAAAAGCTACGGAATCAAAAACCACCATTCCGGCAGTTAAGGGCTTTAAGGCTTTGCCAGGACATGGGGTAGAAGGAACGATAGAGAATAAACCTGTAAAAGTTGTAGGGCCTGAATATTTACAGGAAAACAATATTAAATATCCTGTGTCAAAGAATAACAATGGCACAACTGTCTTTGTAATCATTGACCAGGTTTTGGCCGGGTATATCATCTTGTCGGATGAAATACGCCAGGAATCGTATCAGGCTATTAAAACCCTTCGGGATATGCATATAAAAACCTTTTTACTTACGGGAGATAATGAACGGGTAGCAGAAAGCGTGAGCAATGAATTGCACATGAATGGGTTCATGGCCAATATTTTGCCAGAGCAGAAGCAGGAAAAGATAAAAGAACTTCAAAGCAAAGGAGAACTTGTGGCAATGGTTGGAGACGGCGTAAATGATGCACCCGCATTAGCCCAGGCAGACATTGGAATAGCTATAGGTTCTGGTACTGACGTTGCCGCAGAGACGGCAGATATAATACTGGTTAACAGTGATCCACAAGATGTGGTAAGCCTTATCTTATTCGGAAAAGCGACATACCGGAAAATGGTGCAAAATTTATGGTATGCGACTGCTTACAACGTAATTGCGATCCCTTTAGCTGCGGGCATTTTATATAAACAGGGAATTATGATAAGTCCTGCACTTGGAGCGGCGCTAATGAGCCTGAGTACTATTGCAGTAGCTATAAATGCGCAATTCCTACGAAAGGGCTTCAATTATAATAAGAAAACGAAGTAGAACTATATTGAAAATTTCGGTGTCCATCTGCGATGTCTATAGGACAATTATCTCCCAACGCATTCGCTGATTGGTAAAGCACATTAGCTATATAATTCTTTTTCAATAATATACCTGTACACCTTATCCGGCAATAAATACCTGCAATTCTTACCGGCTTTTATCGCCGTCCGGGTGTAGGTAGCAGAAATATCAATGACCGGGACATCATGGATAAGCTTGATCCCGGGGGGTAACAGACGGGCATCAAGCCGGTAATTTGGACGTGGATAAACCAGTATTTCATAATTGGATACCAGCTTTTCATAATTTTTCCATTTAGGAAGGGTTTCTGCCGTATCCGCTCCCATAATCAGCACCAAGGTATTGTCAGGATATACTTCTTCAAATTTTCGCAGGGTATCAATAGTATATGAAGGACTTGGAAGCTGAAACTCAATGTCAGAAACGCTTAATGCAGCATTGCCCTCTATGGCAATCTGTACCATTTTGAGCCGGTGTTCCTGGTCGAGAAGATCACTGGTATCCTTAAAAGGATTCTGCGGCGATACCACAAACCAAACCTGGTCAAGTCCCTCATTCTGCGCAAAATGGTTGGCAATAATAAGATGTCCGGTATGGATCGGGTTAAAAGAACCGAAAAACAGCCCTGTTTTCAAAGTCTGTACTTTTATGGTTGGGAAATGTACTGTTGAACAAATTCGCTGGCCTGTGCCGTAGCGTTGTCAAGGTTATCGTTATATACAATCTTTTCAAATGCCGCCGCCATATTCAGTTCCTCTTCAGCCTTTTGTATGCGCTTGGAAAAACTTTCAACAGATTCTGTGGCGCGCTGGTGCAGGCGGTGTTTCAGGTTTTCAAGAGATATAGGGTGCACAAATATGGTAAGAGCGTTGGTGGCATAATTACTTTTGATGTTCGTAGCGCCTATTACGTCAATATCCAGCACAGGTACCTTACCGCGCTTCCAGATGTCCTCCAGCTCGCTTTTTAAAGTGCCATAATACACGTCCTTATATACCTCTTCAAATTCCACAAAAGCAGCTTCCACTATTTTATTTTTAAAACCTTCAACACTCAGAAAATGATAGTCTTTACCATCCTTTTCATTATGCCTTTTATCCCTGGTAGTGGCTGAAACAGAAAACGCAAGCACAGGATTCATTTGCAGCAGGTGTTTTGCAATAGTGGTTTTGCCAGAACCGGATGGCCCGCACAATATGACAATTTTATGTTGCTGCATTACAATACATTAAGGCATTGCTCTTTAATTTTTTCAAGTTCTTCTTTCATCATTACAATGTCTTTTTGTATTTCGGCATCGTTTGCCTTTGAACCTATTGTATTGATTTCACGCCCGATTTCCTGCGAAATAAAACCGAGTTTTTTTCCAGGGGCCTGCTCTTCCATCGCTTCCAGAAAATACTTAAGATGGGTTTTCAGCCGCACCACTTCTTCGGTAATATCCAGTTTTTCAGCGTAGTAGATAAGTTCCTGTTCAAAACGGTTTTGGTCAATCCGGCCCTCTTCCATCATTACGCTTAACTTTTCACGTAAGTCCGATTTTATTTTTTCGATCCTTGTATCTTTTTGAGGGATAATTTTTTGGAGGCTCTTTTCAATATTGCGTATATAGGTTACGAGTTCTTTATGCAGGGCTTCTCCTTCCGCCTGCCGAAATGAATCAAATTTATCAAGCGCTTCATTCAGAGCTTTTTCTATCTCTGACCAATCTGTTGCGGCAGATTCACCCTCTTCTATAGGCGGCTGGATCATTTCCGGCCTGGTTATCAGGGCAGATAATAGATTTTCATTAGATAATCCTTCCTTCCCTGTTATGGCTTTAAGTTCCTCGTAATAACCTTTTAGCAGATCAATATTAATGAGATTTTTTGTTTTTGCCATACCGTTAGCTTCGGTTTCTATATTGATGGTTACCTTGCCGCGTTGCAGGCGTGGACCGAGTTTCGACCGAAGCGTTATCTCCTTTTCAGAATGGCTTTTTGGCACGCGTATGTTCAGGTCCAGGCCCCTGCTATTTAGTGACCTCACCTCCACACGAATATTGATATCCCGCGTTTCCGATACCGCATTTCCAAAACCTGTCATTGATATTACCATAAGCCAATCTTTATGGTACAAATATGGGTAAAATGTCTGAACCGTGATTTTTCCGATTAAAGGATTTCTTGATGGGCAGGTTTGCTTTGTCCTGAAAAAAGTTGACACATTGCCTTAAGAAAAATCAGGCATCAGGTTTTTTTAATCTTATCCTAAAAGTGGTGCCCCGCCCGATTTCGGAATCTTTTACAATAATTTCCCCGTTGTGGTAATTCTCAATAATACGTTTGGAAAGCGATAACCCCAGGCCCCAGCCTCGCTTTTTTGTTGTAAACCCGGGTTTAAAAACGAGGTTAAAATTTGAATGTGGCATTCCCTTGCCGGTATCTTTTACTTCGATATAGACATACATTTTGCCTTCCCAGATTACGAAATGTACCTGGCCTTTTCCGTTCATGGCGTCAACTGCATTTTTTACAAGGTTTTCTATTACCCAACTGAAAAGGTTTTTATTAATCTCGGCGTGGGCGTCATGGTCGCTTTCAGGATCAATGGTAATTCGCACCTTATCTGAAATACGACTTTTGAGATAATCAATTGATTCAGAAATAGTTTCATAAATGTTGTACATTTTCAGCTCCGGCGTGGAGCCAATCTTGGAAAACCGTTCGGTTATAATCTCGAGTCGTTTCACATCCTTGCTTAATTCATCGAGAATGTTTTCTGTGGGTGGCTCATTGGTGGTTTTCAAGTACTCAATCCAGGCCATCATGGATGAAAGCGGGGTGCCAATCTGGTGGGCCGTTTCTTTGGCCATCCCCACCCATACTTTGTTCTGGTCGGAAATCCGGCTGGTATTGAATGCGAAATAAGAAATACCGAGAAAAAGCGCTATTAAAACCAACTGAATATAAGGGAAAAAGCGAAGTAAGGTAATGGCCTGCTGCTCTTTGTAATATATATGATGAAATTTATTCTCTTCTATTTTTACCGGGATGGGGCTATGAAATAATTTCATAAGCCACAGCTGCCTTTTCAGAAAAACCGAATCAATCTCGTTCTTGTTATTATTAATATACAACCTTGTAGAATCCAGGTTCCTGAAATTGGTAACCTGTCCTTTATCATTGACTACAATAATCGGGATTGTTGCAGATTGCAGGGTTTTACGGATGTCTTCATAATTTTTGATATTTGGGTCGTTCAACTGCTCAAACGCATGGACAATCTTATGGACTTCCGTTAATTCCCTGGCCGACAGTTCATTTACCAGGTACCTTGTAAACAGCAGAAAGAATATGCTGATAGATACGGCTCCCATCATCAGTAATATCTTCCATCGTTGTGGAGTGGAGAATTCTATGATCATCCTGCCTTTCAATGGCTGTTTTTTAATTTCTTTTTAAATACATTAAAAGCATTGCTCCGGGCGCTATCCTGGGCAGCATGTTTTCTTGTTTTCTTTGGCACGCCATCATTATCGTCATCAGCCTCATTATTAGTCAGTTCTACTGCATCTGTTTTTTTGTTCAGGTCTTCGCCCGGTTTGGCATTCGGGGAAGCGCTTTTGCTAAAAATCTTTTTGATTTCTGTTCCTTCCTGCTTAAAACTTTGGCCGATATTTTGAATGGAACTTCTCGTGTCATATTTTATAACATAGTTATCTACAGTTCCTTTCATTGTCAGAGGTACAGTTATACCCCCGTTTTTATCTACTTCCACTTCGCCAAACTCGTCTTCATAATCCTGCTTAGCGCCTAAATACATCTGGGTCATGTTTACCTTTAGCTTGTAATCCATCACATTATCAAAGGTATGCGTTCCTTCCAATGTTACATTCATAGCATTGCTTTTTATATCCATCCTGGGAATGGTAACCACCCGGTTGCTTATGAGAATTTTATTAGTGTATTCGCTAAAATGAAGGTCATCCATTGATTTGACTTTCAGGAATTTGCCAAGACGGATAAATGGGGGGAACTGGTTTACTTCACCATCATATATAGTTACATCTGCATCGCACACAATACTGTTGATATCGGGAGTCAGGTCTTTGTTCCATAGCCCCTTGTAATCAACGGCAGCATCAATCCTGCCCTTAATATACTTGTCAGTAAAATACGTTTGTCCAAAATTATCAAATTCATAAAAACATTGCCTCACATCAATACTTTTCAAATTCGCATGGGCTTTAGCCATAAACTGGCCAAGCCCGGCATCGGTAACACTGCCATTCAGTTCCACTGCGCCAGACATGGTTTTCATTTTAATGTTTTTAACCGTAATGCTGGTTTTATCTGTTAATACAGCCCCGGAAATATTTTCAGCTTCAAACTTCCCAAATACCAGCTTATCTGCTTTCAGGTTGAAACTGAAATACATAAAAGCAGGCAGGCTGAAATGCCGGTTGGCTGAAGCATTACTACTTGACGCCGTACCGGGAGTAATGATAAAATCCTCCAGATTAATAAAATGGCATTGCAAATCGGTTGTTGCATTTAGGGATTGATTGGGAAGAAACAGGAAGGAGGCCAGGTTTTTAAATGTCCCATCCAGTGCAAAGTCGGATTTGCCACAGGTCCCGCTCAAATTATTTACAAGAAGGTTATTTCCATCCGTTTCAAAATTGCCGCTCAGGTCCCGGTAAGCAAATTTCTGCCCTGTTGGTTTTACAGTTACATTTTTGATGGACATTTTACCACTAAGTGTAGTGCGGTTAATGGTGCTGTAATGCTCAAGGTCTGCGATTTTGCCTTTGAACGATGCATTAACATTTACATCGCCGCCGAGGCTATCCAGGCCAGGGATTGTAATGAAATTGCGAAGATCTTTGAGGCTGATGTCCGCCACAATAGTAGTTTGCACAAGTGGATCTTTGAAATTATCCATGTTATATTGAATATCCAAAGGCCGTCCGTTGAGTTTTGCAGTGAACCGGCTGATATGTAAATAAGAATTCTCCGCATCATGGTTTTTACCATTGGAATATTCTCCGGTAAGGTTCACGGATTCAAGGCCTAATGCATGTTTGCTGTCATGTACAGTCCCGTTTACAATACCAAATTTAAGATCAATGCCCGGCGTTTCATTTTTACCAATGAAGCCATTGACCCTTCCGTTGAAACTCACCTGGCCTGTGCTTTGGTAATCCTTGAGCATGGCGCTGATGTTTGCAGGCAAAAGTGAAACAATATTTTGTATCCCGGCGTTGGCCCCATCGATGTTTACAGCCACCTGTAAGTGTTTGCCGCTCTGAATAATGAAACCCTTTGCGCCATATAAAGCATTCTCAAATTTCATTTTAAAACTATTGATACTGTATTTCTTTTTTACATTGTCAACGGCGAGACTGGCATCCACCACTATTTTCTTGTTTTTTATATATTGGCGGTTACCTATGGTAAGGTTTTCTGCCACAAGGTCCAGGTGGCTTGTGAGGGCATATTGAGCATCCGTAAAGTTTCCGGCAAATACACAATCATTAATCTTTACATCAATGTCTTGCTTTTCTTCAAGGTTATCATAGTAAACCTTTACATTTTTGAGGCGGATGCGTCGAAGGCTAATATCAAGCGGCGTTTCCTCTCCGGCTTTTTTTTGTGCAGTATCGGTTTTAAGGATATTATAATTTGGGCGGCCATTCTCATCAACTTTCAGGTGAACGGTGGCATCGGAAAGAAGGATGCGATAAATATGATATTGCTTATTAATAAAATCCAACGGACTGAACTTAAAATCCAGCAGTTTGGCTTCGGCGAGTACATTTCCTGGGTTGCTTTCTGAAGTGGTTGAATCACGGGACTCCATTATTTTAAAATTCCGGAATTCAATGGCCGCATCAGGAAAACTGGAAAAGAAAGTGATGTCTATATCTGCGCCATTGATAATGACTTTGGCATTCAGGTTGCGGTTCACCTCTTTAATGGCCATAGCTTTGATGTCATCCTGGTAAATATAGGTAAGAAGCCCGGCAGCCAGAGATAAAACCACAATGGCTATAGCCCCAATTAATAATGTCTTTCGTACAACCCTCCAGAATTTCTCCATTGGCTATTTCCTAATCGCTAACTTCCTCGTATTGCTCTACGAATTTAAAGAAAAACGTGGAAAGGAAAGAAGAATTGCGTGAGGCCCAACAACTCAATAACTCAATCTTCCAAGGAACTGCGTTCCACGCATTTTCAACACACTGCATTTATATCCGTTTTCAGTGGCAACGGTGGCGAGAGTGTCCTTATCAATAAAAAGCCAGGGATATATTTCACCGGTCTTGCCTTTGTATTCAAGCTGGTAATACGCTGTGCCATAATATTCGGGAATGGGAGTATGCAGGCTCGACAATGACCTGTCGAAAGAGGATACATAGCCAATATCAGTAGAATCAAAAAGGACCTGGCCTCCGTGGTTTAATAATTTTTTAAAATGATGCAACAGTTTTGAAAGCCCCTGAAGGTCGCCCGCGATGCCGATACCATTCATCATCATCAAAACCGTATCGAACCTTTCGGTTTCATAACTAAAAATATCAGCGCAGACAGACTTTTTTAAGCCTCTTTTTTGCATCACTTCCACAGATTTTTCGCTGATGTCAATCCCTGTAATATCAAAACCTTTTTTTTGGAGGAATAATGCATGGGGACCTGAACCGGCCCCCGCATCTAATACTTTGCCTTTACAAAAGCGAAAAGCATCTTTTTCCAAAGGCGGAAATACCTGGTGTTCGCGGAAAAATGTTTCCAAAGGAACATACCTGTCACCTTCAATACTGCTTTTTACCAGGATTGAAGTACCCACTTTGCCAAGAAAATAATCCATCATGGCATCTCCGAGTGGCTCCCAGGGCTTACAGTTAACAGTCATCAGTTAGCAGTTTACAGTTAGCAGTTATCAGTAGTGCTGGTTTAATGTAATGCCTGCAAAGATAATTTAATGCAGTTTCAATTATCGGAAAAGCTTGTTTGCTGTTAACTGCTCCTTGTTAACTGATCACTGAATCCTCTTCAGCCCCGCGTATGCTTTCTGGTCAAACGAATCTTTGTAGCCATAGTTTTTATATGACAGGCACTTCTGGTAAAATACCCTTGCTTTATCAAAATCCCCTTCTTTTTCCATAATCATTCCTGCAAACAGGCAGGAGGCAGGGTCAAAATAGGTATTTCCTGATTGATTGGCGTCTGTGGCGCTGCCATATTTATCTATAACCAACTGGTAAAATTTCAGAGCCTGTTTATCATTGCCCATCCCATCCAAGATGCGCGCGTACCTGTAGTAATATTCGAATTTTTGCCGGTCGCTTGTCAGGATGCCTAAGTCCACTTTTTGTATTTCCGCGTTTGCCTTGTCCAGGTATCCCCCATCGAAATAAAGCCTTGCCCGCAAAATGCCGGGCACAAGATATTTACTTGCCGCCGCTTCTTTCTGTGCGTTTTTATCCTCTTCAAGCTGGGCAGTGCCGCTTACAGGCACAAGCTCCATGGCGCTTTGATAATGTTTTGTATCGCCCACTAACAGAAAAGCCCAGCCCAGTTTCAGCCATGCATCTTTGATATAATGCTGCCCCTTGTATTCTTTAAGGTAGCGCCCGAGATAAAAGCCTGCATTTCCATCGCCGCGCTGCAATTTTGCCACTCCCATCATATAATCCAGGTAGGGAATCGGCGGCGGGCTGGTGGCAAAAGCCGACAAAGTTTCAATGGCAATATCATTCTTTTTAACGCGCATGGCAATGTTTGCCCTTACAAATGCATCCACAGGGTTTGATAAATAATCTTTTGTTGCCATGTCCATTTGTTTCCAGGCTTCATCCGGCCTGTTCATCATAAAATAATTCAGGTAGGCGTAAATGATTCTTGATTCCCTGGCAAATAAGGCGTAATCCTTACTCTTATCCATTTTTGAAACCAGGATTCCGTATTTGGAAACAGAGGTTTTTAAATCGCCGCTAAAGCAAGTATTTTCAGCATCCACCTGTAATTACCCGGCACACAGCCTACCATTGCTTTTAGCAGCAGCAGGTCTTTTTGGGCAGGAAGAAATTCCGGGTACTTGTTGCAGCAGTCGGTAAGGTTATTATAAGCTTTGTTAAAATCATACGCTGCCGCCAGGTAGTCTGAGAATTTGAGCTTTAGCACTGCAGACTGTAGGTATATTTCAGCCCTGCTATACAAATACCAGGGGCCATTTCCATCCTGGTAAAGCGCCTCAAGGCGGTTATCCATGTCGTTTTTGAATTCCTGGAAAGCGGGTTTCTCTTCGCAGGAAAAAACTACAAGGAACTGGTCAAGGCTTTCAAGATAATAAACAAGGTGATTGGAAGGGTTTTGCGCTTTTTCAAGGCTTATGTAGTTATTAACCTCGGCAGGTTCTAACTTCCATGCGGCCTGGTATGCGGCTTTGCAGTTGGCATCGAAATTATATCCGGCGAAAGATTGAAGGGAAAATAACAGGAAAATGAAGATAACCGGAACACAGCGCATGGCTTTGTGAACGAAACCTACGCGTGGGTTATTTCACCTATGGCTTCTTCAAGCTGTACGCGAACATCATCTGCAAGCTCATTGTCAACGATAATACGTCCGCAGTTTTCGCACACGATAATCTTTTTACGCTGGCGTATATCCAATTGGCGCTGGGGCGGTATCTTGCTGAAACAGCCTGCACAGGCATCGCGGTCAATGGTAACAACGGCGAGCCTGTTTTTTACATTCAGGCGCACTTTGTTATAGGCATTGCGAAGCCTTTCGTCAATGGTAACAGAGGCTTCCTCACGTTTCTCAGCGAGGTAATCTTCTTCTTTCTGGGTTTCCTTGGTGATATTGGCGAGCTCGTCTTTTTTATGGGCCAGGTCGGCTTTGCGTTCTTCCAGGTGTTTTTTTGTGGTTTCGAGCTGTTCTTTTTTAAACTCTACCTGGCTCTGGAATTCCTTGATTTTCTTCTCGGAAGCCATTATTTCCAGTTTTTGCATTTCCACCTCCTTGGTGAGCGCAAGAAACTCGCGGTTGTTTTTTACATTGGTCTGCTGGGTTTCGTATTTCCCGATGAGCGTATTGGCGCTTTTGATGGCCGCCTTGTTCTCATCTATGCCGGCTTTTACAGCCTCGGCTTCTTTTTTCAGGTTGTCAATCCTGGTATTTAAACCTGCCAGTTCGTCTTCCAGGTCGCTTACCTCCATCGGCAGTTCTCCCCGTACGTTCTGGATACGGTATATTTTGTTGTCAATAAGTTGAAGGTAAAATAAGCTTTTAAGTTTTTGTTCTACAGTAGCTTCCATTAGATGTAATTAACAGGGTTCGTATTCACCCGTGATTTTAAGAGCGCAAAATTAGGCATTTTTTCTTTTAGTTTATCAAATATCAGGCCGATTGTAAATTGTTCGCTTTCGTAGTGCCCTATGTCAGCTATGACAATTTTTCCTTCGGCATCAAAAAACTGGTGGTACTTATAATCAGCCGTTACAAACACATCTGCCCCTTTGGCGATCGCTTTTTTCAGCAAAAAACTGCCCGAACCACCACAAACAGCTACTTTTTTTATTTTTTTGGACCTTAACGGCGAATACCTCACATTTTGAGCCTGCATGGTATTTTTCAGGTGAAGCAGGAATTCCATCTCGTCCATTTCGGTTTCCAGTTCACCCATCATACCGGCGCCGGTATGCTCAAGATCATTTTCGAGTGAAACAATATCGTAGGCCGCTTCTTCATATGGGTGAACGTCTAATAATGCTTTTATAATCCTTTTCTGTTCATAAACAGGAAAAATAACCTCTATCCGCACTTCCTTTTGTTGCGTGAGCTCCCCCTGTTCCCCGATATAAGGATGCGAACCTGAAAGAGGCCGAAAGGTACCGGTTCCGTCAACGTTAAAGCTGCACCGGTCATAGTTCCCAATATTCCCAGCTCCGGCATCCCAAAGGGCCTCCAGGACGACATCCGGTGCAGGCTTATTGTTGTCAAGGATTGTATCAGGACAAAACGTTATCAATTTTCTAAAAAGCCCGGTTTTTATATCCAGGATTTTGGGGTTCTTTATTCCGATCCGTTCGCAGATTTTTGAATTGACTCCAGACGGTATATTATCCAGGTTGGTGTGGATGGCATACAACGCAATGTTATTTTTGATTGCTTTTATGACAACCCTCTCGGTCATGCTGTTTCCGTTTAACCTTTTCAGGTTCCCGAAAATGACCGGATGATGCGCTATAACAAGCTGGCATTGATTGGTTATAGCCTCCTGTATTACTTCTTCGGTAACATCGAGACTGATAAGTGCCTTTGATATTTCCTGTTCGGGACTGCCAACCAGCAGGCCGCAGTTATCATAGCTTTCCTGCAAAGAAAGCGGCGCCCAGGATTCGAGGATGGAGGTTATGTCTTTAATTAGCATTGAAGTACAAAGTTAGAGATAATGGCAATGCTGTTTCTCAAGAAAACAAAAACCGCAAAGAACCCAAAGCTTCGCAAAGAAGCAAATTTTTTGCCTTTGGGGCTTTGTAAACTTTTTGGGTAATACTCCTTTTTCCCAATTTTTTAATCTTCCAATTTTTCAATTCGTTGAGCGTAATCATACTGCAAATCTTCATGCAGCGCTCCAACTGCTTTTTTGATTTTCAGGATTTGTCTGTCGTACATGTTTTGCAAAATGGTGTACTTATGGTAACGAATGCCTGAGCTTCGAAGGTTTTCACAGAAATAGATAAGCAGCTCCGCTTCGGTTTCTTTTTTGCCTGAAAATTTGATTTGCTTGTTCGCCATTCTCAAAATTTTTCGCAAGCCCTTTTTTATATACTGAATATGGTTTTTGTTTATTTCACCGAACTGCAAATCCATTTCATCTTTAATGCCTTTAATATAGCGCCCTTCATTATCGGCCTCAAAAAGCAGGTAGGAGAGGAGTTCCTTGTTTTCTTTTTTGTATTTCGCGACGCGTAGAAGCGCATCTATAAGTTGCTGCGGAGAAAGTTCTTTCAGTTCCTTTTTAAGCTCGTTGAGAGATGCGGGTTTCACGGGTTCAAAATTAGAAGATTAACCGCAAAGAGCATAAAGGCTTCGAAAAGTTCCAAAAGAATTGATACCAATAGTCTTTGGGTTACTGCGATGCTTCAAAACCGTTGTGATCGCAAAGCGTCTTGCGCAAGCCCTTTACTCCTTACTCCTAATTCAAAAACGGGCTTTCCGGTGAATCAGATAACAACTTGTACCAGCCGCCCATACCTTTGAGGGTATTTTTCCAGAGTGTTCCGTTTGTGGTTTCCCCAAAAACCATTTCTTTGGAAGTGTTGGTTACAAACCAGCTTTTTATTTCAAGTTCATAATCAAGCTGGCCTTTGCCCCAGCCTGAATAGCCGAGAAAGAACCTGTATTTGTCAATATCAAGGATGCCCAGTTCCAGGTCGGTCCGCAGCCCTTCAAAATTGCCGCCCCAATATATGCCATTGCCCAGGTCAACGCTGTCTTCGGTGACGTTGTCACCAGTGTATAGATAATGAAGGGTGTCATTTTGTACCGGGCCGCCGTGATACAGCGGAATCGATAATTTGGTGTCCACGTCCATCACATCCGCCAGGGTCAAGTCCAGCTTGCGGTTGAGAATAAAACCCATGCTGCCGTTTTCAGCATCACATTCACAGAGCAGGATAACGGTCTTTTTAAAATTTGAATCAAACAAGAACGGTTCTGAGATAAGCGCTTTGCCCGCAGAAGGCTTATCGCTGTTCAGGTTGATGTCTTTAAACATGTCCATAACCTTATAAAATTAATGAGAGTGATCAATAATCCTAAACCTTATACAATAATACGTAATTCATTGCAAAAAAGTGGCCAAATGGGATAAAATTTTTGAAAATCTGCCACATAGACAACTTTAGAACTTTTATTTCCGCATCCCCCTGGGAAATAAATTGATATTTTTTTCATAACCTTTATTAAACTTGCAGTCTCTTCTGTAGTCTTATAACAAACATAAAAAGATTAACACTTATGAAACTTCTCTTAAAACCCGCATTTTTGGTACTTATGACTGGAATTGTCTTTACCGGTTTCAATTCCTGCAAAAAGAGCAATACGCCTGCCGCAGTCAGCGCTGATACACAGGCCGCAGAGGATAATGCATATGCCGAAGGAACTTATAGTGACGCTTATAATGCGGTGGATGTTGCAGTAAGGTCAAATGGAACCACAGGTTATTTCAAAACTGCGCAGGCCACTCTTGATATGCTTAGCGGTACATCTATCACCCTTACCTTTGATACTGTTCCGTATGGGAAAACCCTTACAATAGATTTTGGGACCGGGACTACCTGCCGCGACGGCCGGACCCGCTCAGGCCAGATCATTGCTACCTGGAATGGCCGGTACCGGGATTCAGCAAGCCTTGTATCTATTAATTTTAACAATTACACTGTAAATGGAGACAAAGTAACTGGAACAAAAACTGTGACCAATCTCGGTCATAATGCAAAAGGCAACCTCCACTTTAGTATCGTGGTTACCAATGCCAGTATCACAACTTCATCGGGAACTATAAGCTGGCAATCCACCCGGGACAGGGAATGGGTAGCGGGAGAAAGCACCCTTGACTGGACAGATGATGTTTATAATATCACCGGCTCAGCCAGCGGAACAAACCGAAAAGGCCAGACCTTTACTATCACTATCGTAAAGCCAATTGTAGTTGCATTAAACTGTCATTGGATCGAATCAGGTTCTTTTGATATATCTACCAGCGCCAGCAACAGCACCGGGACTGTTGATTATGGCCCTGGAACCTGCGACGACCAGGCAACATTTACATACAATGGTAAATCTTATGATTTTACCTTGAGGTAGTATCCCTCCATTATAATAATTTGTTTCAAGGGCCGCCTGTTTCAAACGGGCGGCTTTTTTTCTTCTATTCCTTAACAACATGGCAGCGCGGTACCAGAACCTATTGCCCCTTTCAACCGTTCGGGCTTTATGCCTAAGTTTGTTGCAATAATCATGAAGGCCGCATACATCAATATCATAGCCCTGTTTCTATTTTTAATTTGTCCTGTTCTTTCTCAAAATGCTTTGGGACAGAATAAATATTGGGTTAGTTTTACTGTAAAAACAACAAAGAATTTTGATCCATATAAATTCTTCGATCCTAAAACTATTCAAAACCGTATATCACAGGGCAAACCAATTTCTGACTGGTATGACCTGCCGGTAAACCCAGAATTTATACAAGGGGTTAGAAGTATCGCTGATTCAACAGGATATTCTTCAAGATGGCTGAACGGAATGGCGGTATTTGCTTCTCAAAAAGAACTACCATTGATTGCATCGCTGCCTTATGTGAAAAACATTGAACCTATGGGCATTATGGCTGCCTCTGCATCTTATTCGCCACGCTCTACGCCTATCTCAAAAGAGGATGAGACTGATAGCGCCAAAAGATCAAAAGTCGCTGATCAGTTTGACGGTCTTGAGGGAAACGAAATGGTTGCACATGGCCTCAGTGGCAAAGGTATCCGGATTGCCATCCTGGATGTTGGATTTAAAAATGTGGACAAACACCCTGCATTTGAATACTTGAGGAGCCATAATGGAATTGTCCTTACTTATGATTTTCTACACCATAAAGAAAACGTTTATGGATATGGCGCTCATGGCACTGCTGTATTATCTTGCATAGCAGGTAAATACAAAGGTTTCAATATGGGCCTGGCCCCAGATGCGGAATTCCTTCTTGCCCGTACAGAGCGTGAAACCACAGAGTTTAAAGATGAGGAAGACGCCTGGGTGGCGGCTGCAGAATGGGCCGAGGAGCATGGCGCACAGATAATCAGTTGCTCACTGGGATATACCTATCAGCGTTATTTTTATAAAGACATGAATGGCAGGACCAGTATCGCCGCACGGGGGGCAGAAGAGGCAGCGCGAAAAGGCATTCTTATCTGCATTGCGGCAGGAAACGAAGGCGAAAACCAGTGGAGGTTTGTCACCACGCCCGGCGACTGCGACAGTGTGCTTACGGTGGGAGGGTATGATCCCAAAACGGGCTTCCATTCTACTTTCAGTTCTTACGGGCCTACTTCTGACGGCCGTATGAAACCCAATGTAATTGCAGCCGGCACTGTTTGGGTGGCCACACCAGCCAGCTATGGTTGGGAATCAGGTACTTCGTTTTCAACGCCCCTGGTGGCTGGGTTTACTGCCTGCGTATGGCAATACCTGAAAGGTAAATCGAACATACAGGTACTGGATACTGTAGAAAAACTTGGAAGCCTTTATCCTTATTACGATTATGCCCATGGGTACGGTATTCCCAAGGCCGGTTATCTCTTTGGAAAAAGACAAAAAAATGATTCAGCTTTTTCTCTTTATTTAGATGATGGAAAAATAATGGTTTCAATATCAACCGGTTATTTCAAAGACAGCGCAGATACGGAGAAAAAACTTGACAATAATTACTTATATGCCAAGGTAATGGATCCCGTTGGTAAGATAAAGCTATACGATGTGATAAAAGTGAGCTCGCAGAGATTTGAACTGGCGAATATTACCACCTACCTGGCGGAAGGAAGGTTTGGACCAAAGGCGTCTTCCGATGAAAGCGGGAAAGAAGATTCATATCCAAAAGGCTGGACAGTATCAGTTTTCTTTGACAACTGTGTTCATAATTATCATTTTTAAAAGGTTTTAACATGTATTATATAAAAAAATCCGCATTGGTTTTACTTTTCATCTTAGGCGGCATCCTGCCGGCTTTAAAAGCCCAGGAAGTAGTATTGGAACAGAAGCCCGACCAGTTGGCCCATACCGGTTTCGGCCCTAACAAAGCCTGGTTTGCGCAGCTTTCCATAGGCTATGGAACGCTGATTGGAGATGGTGCAAATGCAAATGGATTGTCAATAAATAACTGGCGGTCAAATGATTTGGATATCAGTATAAAAATGAAACGTAAAATAAACGGACTGCTTTCCGTATGGCTGGAGCCCGGGTACCACTACGCTGCTTACAATATCAATCAAACGGAACCCAAACTTACAGATAGCCTGTTTTGGCCGGGAAATGGACCTCTAAAACATGTTAAAGAGCGTTTTGCCACCGAAGGGTTATTGCTCAATGCTTTTTTGCGTCTCAATTTCGATCCAAAAAGGGGAAACTACCTGGGCGATTACCTCGACCTGGGCGCAGGCGGCGATATAAATATTGACCAGGAATATCTTGCCATTGACAAAAACAGCGATGGTTCCGTGAAGAGGACAAGCTTTTCAAACATTCCATATATGAACGGCTTTGGCTACCATGTTTTCGCGAGGATCGGTCTTAACTGGCTGGCAATAACATTTAATTACCGCCTTTCTGGTGTATTTAAAAACCAGTACAACATCCCGGAACCGTCAGTTTTCACAGCAGGAATTGAGATCAATCCTTATACGCATTAGTCGAATAATGCTCGCAAAGCTGCATAGTCGCTCATCTTTTGTTTTTGAAGAATTGCTTCATTAAAGCTGCACATTCATCGCCCAATATCCCATTTCTAATAATTGTTTTTGGATGGAGCAATGAAGGCTTGAATTTTGAAAACCCTTTTTTGGCATCTTTCGCTCCGAATACAACCAAAGGGATCTGCGCCCATCCAAGTGCAGCCGCACACATTGGGCAGGGTTCAATCGTCACATACATTGTGCAGTCTGTTAGGTATTTAGCCCCAAGATGGTTGCAGGCGGCTGTGAGCGCAAGCATTTCGGCATGGGCTGTTACATCATTCAGTTTTTCAGTCTGGTTATAACCTTTCCCGATTATTTTTTCGCCACCGGCCACAACTACTGCCCCTATAGGGATTTCATCTTCTGCAAATGCATCGCTGGCAAGCCTTAGGGCGGCGCGCATAAAATATTCATCTGAAAAAACGTCTTCTGCCAACTGTTTTTATTAAAAAGCAAGTCCAATCCCGATACCTGTATGAAGGTCAATGCCGCTTCGGTAGGCATATACTGTATTTGAAAGGTTGCCGGGAGAATTATTACCTGAAATGGAATTATACCCGCCTCCTACAAAGGCATCTATCACAAATGAGGAATTGAATATCCATTGATATCCAATTACATATCCCAAGGAAAAGTTAGACACCTGCCCAACTGATGAATTATATATTGGAGGGTATACAGGAAGGACGTACATATCACTTTTATAGTTCATCGATTTAAAAGAAACATATGGCGCAAGATAAAACCCGTTTAGGGCCGGATAATCTTTTTGAAAGTAAAATCTTAATTGCCCTTCGAGACCAAATTCCTGAAATTCATTGAGCCCGTAAAAATCGCCACCGGTGGTAGATGAACCGAACGAACCCATGAATTTTAGCCCTTTATTATGGGCGATCTTAAATTCATAACCGGCTTTAATGGTAGCCGCAACAAAATTTGTTGGAAAGAAAGTTAATACGTTACGCCTCTTTATAGTATCCCTCTGGCTTAAGCGCCCTACCGGGTGAAAAATTAATTTTGGAGACCCGGTTTGGGCATTCGAGACAAACCAAAACCCGGCATTAAACAGAATGCTGAGCGCGGCAAAAGCTAAAAGTGTTTTCATCTTCATAAATTTCCCTGGTTTATTTCTTTTTTTGAATTTCCTTATTGCAAGGATATTACACCATGATTTGTAAAGTCTATTAAAAAGCAACCCCAATACCGATACCCATATGAAGGTCTATACCGGTCCGGTAGGCAAACAACGCGCTGGAAAGGCTTGATCCTGAGTTGTTTCCTGAAATGAAATTATCACCCCCGCCAATGAAACCGTCAATAGTAAAAGATGAATTAAATATCATTTGATATCCAATAATGTAACCTACGCTTAGGTTTGAAGTGGTGGCATTGGTAATATAAGTCTGTGATGTGCCAACCAGGGCATTCAGGGCATTGTAATTTTCATAGCCTGAATAAGTCATTTTTTTATAGGATGCATAAGGCGCTAAATACAATCCACTTAGGGGCATATGTACTTTTGAAACATAGAACCTGAACTGGGCTTCAAAACCTAGTTCGTTAAATTTATTCAACCCGGGATAAATCAAATTACCGGAATCGGATGAAGCTCCGTAAGACGCAAATAGTTTTAGGCCTTTGTTAGGAGTTAACCTGAATTCATAACTGACTTTCAGGGTTGAAGCAAAAAAGTTTGTGGGATATCCCATCAATACACCATGCCTCTCCATAGTATCCATCTGGCTGGAATGCTGCCCGACCCGATGAAATTTCAGTTTGGATCCGGTTTGGGCATCAGAATTAAGCCAAAATCCCGCATTAAATAAAATGCAAAAGATGGTAAGGATCAAAAAAAAATTCATTTTCATAAGTTTCTTCCTGGTTTACTTCATTTTAAATTCCCATTATAGACGTATAAGCTGCCGCTTAGGTGAGGCAAGTTATATATTAATTACGAATTACCTGCATGGCGGCAAACAGGAATTACACCCGGCCTGCAACAACCGAAAGAACGTTTTGTTTAGAAATACCGTTAAATTTTAAGAAATAATTTTATCTTCGTATAACTTTACCCATGAAGAGACTGACCAGGATATTGATTTTTATTGCCTTTTTTGGGATCAACCCGCTTTTTGCAGGGGGGCTTACCTGGGCTACTTATTTTGGGGGCGCGGGTGTTGACGAAGGCGCCAGGATTACTACTGACGCTACAGGAAACGTGTACATTATTGGGGCAACAAGCAGTAATATTCTTGCAACTTCCGGCGCTTATCAAACCTCCTATGGCGGTGGGAACAACGATGTTTTAATTGCAAAGTTCTCATCTTCAGGCAGCCTTGTCTGGTGTACTTTTTTTGGTGGCGACAGTAATGATATTGGATATGACCTCGCAATTGACCATTCAGGAAATATATTGGTGGCCGGATATACCAACAGTAATTCGGGAGTTGCCAGTACAGGTTCTTACCAGCCAGTTAAAGCAGGCAAGGATGATGGATTTATTGCCAAATTTTCCTCCGACGGCCGACTCAAATGGGCTACCTATTTTGGAGGCCCGAAGAATGATTATGTAACCGGCATAGTCTGTGACGGTTCTGATAATATTTATGTTACCGGCAGCACATCCAGCAGTGCCGGCGTTGCTACTTCAGGTGCGTTTCAAACAAGTTTTGGGGGTAGCGGTGCAACCGGCACCAATGCCTTTATTGCCAAATTTTCAGCGTCAGGTAGTCGTGTATGGGGTTCTTATTTAGGAGGACCTGGTCAGGATGCCGGGGAAGGTATAGCGATTGATGCATCTGGGAATTTATTTATCACAGGGATAACGAACAGTTCATCCGGTATAGCCAGCGTTGGCTCTTACCAGGCATCCTATGCGGGCAAACACGATGCCTTTCTTGCGAAATTCAGCACCGGCGGTGAAAGGATATGGGCAACTTATTTTGGGGGGAGCCGTAATGATGCGGGAAGGGATGTAAAAGCAGACCTTTTCGGGAATATCTATATAACAGGATATACAACAAGCGAAAATGGAATAGCCAGTCCCGGCGCGTACCAGGTTTCTTACGGCGGGGGCGGCAATGACGGGGATGCTTTCCTGGCAAAATTCAGCGGTTCCGGAAACCGGTTATGGTCCACTTATTATGGAGGGCCGGATGACGATGCAGCGTCTGGCATAACAACAGATACCTTAGGAAATGTGTACGTGGTAGGTTCCACACAAAGCCTTAGCGGTATAGCGACCTCCGGTTCATACCAGACATTTTATGACGGTAATATTGATGCTTTTCTTGCAGAATTCAGTAGTTCAGGCAGCCTTGCCCGGGCAACCTATTATGGCGGGTCAGGTTATGAAGGAGCATCAGGAGTATGTATGGACCCTTTTGGAAGCACCTATATAACTGGTGGAACAGGCAGTAATTCGGAAATTGCTACCGGCGCCGGATTCCAGGTTTCTTACGGGGGGGCATACAGCGATGCCTTTATTGCAAAATTTAATTTGCCCGTTGTTAAACCACCTGTTGTTATTGACGCGGGGATAGCTTCAATAGTATCACCCGGCGATAGTTTTTGCCAGGGTTTGCAAGACCTTAAAGTGCAGCTTCATAATTCCGGTAACTGCGAATTGGATTCAATAAAAATAGGATGGTCGGTGAATGGAAACATTCTGCCATACTACAACTGGACCGGGAAAATTTTAC
>Ga0134126_10000397_pt1 | contig 56095 bp, 51 predicted proteins | sample KB31752_FD_96881 | JGI IMG/M metagenome (GOLD analysis project Ga0134126, IMG submission 96881) | Terrestrial soil microbial communities with excess Nitrogen fertilizer from Kellogg Biological Station, Michigan, USA - KB3-175-2 | ecosystem: Environmental > Terrestrial > Soil > Unclassified ...
AAATTGGGATTGGTGGTTGATTATAATTTCAATCCCTTTACAAAAGCAGGTGGATCACAAATATTTCTACATATCTGGCGCAATTCAGAAACCGGCACCGAAGGCTGCACTGCCATGCCTGAAGATAAAATGATAGAATTGTTGAAGTGGATTGACGGAAAGAAGAACCCGTTGTTGTGGCAGGGGAATGGCATTTCGCCTCCAATCAATAACTCAACAACTCTCTAACTCAACAACTCCTCATGAAGGTGAATAATTCGGCGCTTCCTTGGTAATATATACATCGTGCGGGTGGCTTTCGCGGATACCGCTGGAGGTAATCTTGATAAATTTTGCTTTTTTGAGCTGGTCAATAGTTGCCGCCCCGGCATAGCCCATACCTGCCCTTAATCCGCCAATGAACTGAAAAATAACTTCAGACAAAGGTCCTTTGAAAGGAACGCGGCCAACGATCCCTTCGGGTACCAGTTTTTTAATTTCTTCTTCCGGATCCTGGAAATACCTATCGCCCGAGCCTTGCTTCATAGCCTCTACAGACCCCATGCCCCGATAGGTTTTGAACTTGCGCCCTTCATAAATAATAGTCTCTCCCGGCGCTTCTTCCACCCCTGCAAAAATACCGCCCGCCATAATGGTACTGGCCCCGGCAACAATGGCTTTCACCAGGTCTCCCGTATAATGGATACCGCCATCGGCAATAATAGGTACGCCGGTTCCTTCCAGCGCCTTGGCACATAGCATAATGGCAGTAAGCTGCGGCATCCCGATACCGGCTATCACACGGGTAGTGCAAATAGAACCGGGGCCTACACCGACTTTTACACAATCCGCCCCAGAATCTACCAGGGCAACGGCGCCTTCACCCGTTGCAACGTTCCCAGCGATAATTTCGATATCCGGGAATTTCAGCCTTACCCTTTTTATGGTTTCCAGAACCCCTTTTGAATGGCCATGCGCTGTATCAATCACCAGCACATCTGCCCCGGCTTTCTTCAGGGCTTCCACCCTTTCTTCTATATTTGCAGTGATGCCTACTGCAGCCCCTGCCCTCAGGCGACCAAACTGGTCTTTGCAGGCTTTGGGATACGATTTCAGCTTTTCTATGTCCCTGAAAGTAATCAATCCCTTTAACTTGCCGTCCTTGGTAACGACCGGCAGTTTTTCAATTTTGTAATTCTTTAATATTTCTTCAGCCTCTACAAGGTTTGTATTTTCGGGAGCGGTAATGAGGTTTTCGCGGGTCATTATTTCAGAGACACCTTTGCTGAAATTCTTTTCAAAACGCAGGTCGCGGTTGGTCAATATGCCTTGCAGGACATTATTTTCGTCCACAATCGGGATACCGCCAATCTTATGCTCCTTCATTATCTTAAGTGCTTCGGCTACCGTTGCGCCCTTATGAAGGGTAACAGGATCCTGGATCATTCCGCTTTCGGATCTTTTCACACGGCGCACCTCATCAGCCTGGCGCTCAATACTCATGTTTTTGTGGATGATACCAATTCCGCCTTCACGGGCCATGGCTACGGCAAGTTCCGATTCGGTAACCGTGTCCATCGCTGCGGATATGATGGGAACATTAATCTTTATGTTCCTGGTGAGGTTTGTTTCAAGGTTTGTTTCAAAAGGTAAAACCTCAGAATAGGCGGGGACAACCAGGACATCGTCATAAGTTAGTCCTTCGTCAATAAATTTTTCGGGAGTAAAAGCCATGGGTGCAAATAATTTAGATTATTTGCCGTGCAAAATTAGGGAAAGATTATGGATAAAAAAAAAGGCGCCTGCTTCCAGGCGCCTTTTCCCTCAATAAACTTTATTTATTTTTACTGTTTCGGGGCTGGGGCAGCAGGTTTTGCCACTACTTCACCATGAATGATGAGTACGGTCATGTCGCCTCCATCAGTGGTTACAGTTACGCTTTTGTTAAAAGAACCCATTGCCATTGCATTATAAGTAGCTTTTACATAGCCTGTTTTGCCTGGCGCTACAGGTTCTTTGGTGTAGTCTGAAGTGGTACAGCCACAACCCGGTTGAACAGCTTTAAGTGCTACAGGCTCTTTGCTTTCATTTGTAAACTTAAAAGTAGCTGATGCAGGCGTACCCTGGGGCAATTTTCCCATATCAATGTTTTCAGTTGTCCATTTCAAGGGGTTTGCTTTTGGAGCGGGGTTTGGAGCCTTGGGAGGCGTTTGTGCAAAAGCGCTAAAGCTTAAAAATAATACAATTGCAAAGGTGGAAGTGATAACTTTTTTCATAATAATAACTTTTTTTAGTTTTCTATTTGTTAGATTAAAGTACAAATTTAGCCTAAAAAAAACATAAAGCTGTTAACAACAATTGAACTTTTGTTAATGAATTGTTAACGCAAGGGTACCTTTCTTGCTAAATGCCTAATTTAGCGGTGTGACAAGAAATACCATCAGGCTCGTAGCCCTTTTCGGCACCATATCCATCATCGGCATTATTGTCATCCAGATCTATTGGGTACAGAAAGCCTTCGATATCAGGCAAAAGCAGTTTAATCAGACGATACATATCGCCCTTAAGAGTGTTGCAGACAAAATAGCGGGCTTTAACCATAGCATACCTCCAACGGAAAACCCTGTGAACCAGCTTTCTTCAAATTATTATATTGTAAATGTAAATACGGTGATTGACGCCGGGGTGCTTGACCATTACCTCAGGGAGGCCTTTGGTAATGTAAACATGACCCTTGACTATGAATATGCCATTTACGACTGTGCAACAAATAAAATGGTGTATGGCAAGTACGTGAGCCCCTCTAAACACGAAGAAAAGAAAAATTTATCGGTTAATTTTCCTGTATATAACAAGTTTACCTATTATTTCGGTATCTATTTCCCTACCGAGACCAACTTTATTACCGGGGCAGGGGAAATGAGCATCTGGGTATTTTCTTCCGCTATATTGCTTATCGTTGTTATGTTCTTTGGCTATGCCATTTATATCATTCTCAAGCAGTCGCGGCTATCTGAGATACAAAAGGATTTCGTGAACAACATGACGCACGAATTTAAAACGCCGCTATCAACCATTGCCGTTTCTGCAGATGTGCTTTCAAACCCCGCGTCCATTAGCAATCCTGACGTATATTTTAATTATGTAAGCATCATCAAACAGGAAAATAACAGGTTGGTGGGCCAGGTAGAAAAGGCGCTTCAAATGGCTAACCTGGACAGGAGCAGGGTAAAACTGAGCAAGGAAAATATCGCAATGCACGAGTTGCTGGCCAATGCGATAGAAAAAATGAAATTAGGCTACAAAAACAAAACTATAAATATACATGGCGATTTCAAGGCGGCAAATGACACTGTGCTGGCTGACAAGGTGCATGTATCCAACCTTATTTTCAACCTACTGGATAATGCCATAAAATACAGCCCGGAAATAGCTGATATAATAGTGAGGACCTGGAACAAAAGCCAGCGCTTTTTTATTTCTGTTTCTGATAAGGGAATGGGGATCCGGAAATCAGAGCAGAAAAAAGTATTTCATAAATTTTACCGGGTCCCTACAGGTAATGTGCACAATGTAAAGGGTTTTGGCCTCGGGCTACACTATGTAAAAAACATTGTAAGGGCGCACGGATGGAAAATAACCATTGTAAGCGAACCGGGAACGGGATCAACTTTCACTCTTCAAATTCCTTTTGTATTCAATGAATAACCATAGAGAAGTAATACCCGGAGCCAGGATCATGCTCGTGGAAGACGACATGAACCTTAGCTATGTAACAAAGGACAACCTCGAAAAACACGGGTTTCATGTTTCAGCCTTTGAAGATGGCGAATCTGCGCTGGCGGCCTTTGAAAAAGAACCTTTTGATCTTTGCATCCTTGATGTCATGCTCCCTAAACTGGATGGGTTCAGCCTGGCCAAAGCTATCAGGGACGAGAACGATGATATCCCGATTATTTTTTTGACTGCTAAATCATTAAAAGAAGATAAAATCGCCGGCCTTAGGCTTGGCGCAGATGACTATATGACCAAGCCATTCAGCATCGAAGAACTTATTCTTAAAGCGGAGGTTTTTCTTCGCCGATCCCGCACAGGCCATCCGGCGCTGTATAGGAATATTTTTAAAATAGGTTCGTACCATTTTGATTTCAAGGAACTTACTTTGCAATATAAAAATGAAGATCCTGAAAACCTGACCCAAAAAGAGGCGGAACTGCTGAGGTATTTTTGCCAGAACCTGAACAAAGCGCTTAAAAGGGAAGATATTCTCAATGCCGTTTGGGGGGATGATGATTATTTCGCAGGACGAAGCCTCGATGTATTCATATCAAGGCTCCGGAAATATTTGTCAAAAGATAAGTCTATAAGAATAGAAAATATCCATAGTCACGGGTTCAGGATGGAGATAGAGGATAAGGAATGATCAATACTATTCAATCACCACTTTCCGAATAAATGTATTTTCTTTCCCTTTCAATTTAATGAAATACATGCCCTTGGCCATATCGCCGGTCGAAACCTTGATAGTTCCATTGCCGCTAACATGTTCCAGCGTTTTTAGGCACCTGCCATTCATATCTGTTATCTGCAAAGATTGTATATTAGCAGTAGCGGAGCCGAGGTCAATATTTAAATAATCATGGGCAGGGTTGGGGTAGATGGTGAGATGGCTGCCAATTTCTTGTTCATCTATAGCAGTTATATCATAGTCGAATGCCGAAGAAGTATTGCTACATCCGCCCGAATCAGTTACAGAAACACTAAAGGAGCCTTTGTTTACTGTTGGTTGATAATAAGCGAGAGTAGCTCCCTTAATTAAAGAATCATTGCGATACCATTGATAAGCAACCCCACTGGATGCAAGCAGCAAATGGCCGGATTGAGTAATTGTTGGCTGAGCGGGACTATTTATTACTGTTACGGTTTTAGTTATAGAGTCAACTGAACCATAAGGACTCGTAATTTTCAAAGTCACATTATAATTTCCCGCTTTAGCATAAAGGTGGGCAGGGCTTGTAGTAACAGAAGAAATCCCATCGCCAAAACTCCAGGCATACTTAGAACCTTTAACTGCAATACTTGAATCAGAAAAGTGCATGGAATCGTTTAAGCAAACATTTTTAAAACCAAATGCGGTAAGAGGCATCTGGTAAACAGCCATAACTTCTGAATCTGAAAGCTGCCTGAAATAAATTCTCACATCATCAAGTTTTCCTGAATAGCCGACATTGTATCCACTATTATAAGCCCCGATGACAAGGCCGACACTGGTTTTCAACTCTACGTCTGAATATGTATTTTCAAGTACTCCATTGACATAAACCCTGGTTGTGCTTCCATCGTTTGTAGATGTCAAATTATACCAGTTGCCGTCATTTACAGTTGATTTGCTTTCATTTGAAGATGAATGACTTCCCGCTACTCCATCATATACGCCTACATAATGTCCTGTGGTAAAAAGATTTAACCATATTGTCCCGGGAACGCCCCAAACCATTTGCACATACTGGGCAGTACTTGTTGATTTCATCCAGAAAGACATAGTGCCGCCTGTTGGACCGCCAGTATTTGAAAAAGGCGAAACGGATATTCCCTGCCCTCCGCTAAAATTATAAGCTTTATTAGCCCTTCCATACCTGTCGGTTGAAAGAGTGACATCGCTGCCAAAACTGCCATTATAACCATTACCCGTAGCGTCAACGGCATTTCCATTAAATGGATAATAAGCCACAAGCCCCTTGTTCAGGTTTACCTGGGCCATCAAAACTGTGGGAAAAACTGCAAGAGCACAAACTGCACACATGCAGGAAATTAAAATCTTTTTCATGGTTAATACTTTTCTTATGCGTTCAAAAGTAAAGATATTTACGGGAAACAGTCACAAACATGAAAATTTTATCTTCCCAATTGCATCACTTTCTTCATGCCAGGTGCCTTCAAATGCATCTCATCGTAAAAATCTGACTCGTTAACTCGGCATTTAGCAGGGTCTAATGATCCGAAAAAATGGATGTTATGTTTATGAGCAAAATTAATAAAGAAATTCTCGCCTGCTAAATAGAGCTTAAAACGCCCATCATTTTTAAAGTGTGCGTACCATAGAGGGTGGTATGGGGCCATTACAAGATCAATTTCTATTCCTTTGCTTTTTAAAAAGTCAATAAATTTTTCAAACTTGCTAATGTAATCCAGGTCATATTTTTCAATTGGCTGGAAATAATTTGCCAGTTCTTCGGTATTTATAGATTTTACAAGGTTTGCTACCTCTGCCGGCGAGTGGTCCCGCGTTTCCTTACTATAAGAGACTGATCCATCTGAAAGTTTCGTTAGCGTTTTATTCAGCACGGCATTGGTTGGGATATATGTATGGTCGTTCCCGGTATTCATAGCAAACAGGATTGATTCCTGGAAATATTGAATCAGGAAAAGTTTTTCAATATTTCTATATTTAAAAAACAGCTGGTGATCTTTGATGGCTTTTATTCCCAGGCTATCGCACATGTCAAAATAGTAATCCCGTATGGTGCTATATAAGTTACGTGTTGGTTTCTTTGCATTTAAATAATATGGGTCAACTCCAATAATTATCCTTTTAGGACACCACCCTTTTCGCAGGTACATGTCAAATATGGCAAGTTCATCTTCAATGGAAGGGCCGCTTATACTATTATTAATAACCTTTTGGCCTTTAATGTTTAAGACATCCGCATTTATCAAGAGAGAACGACTGGGGCCAAGGACAACAACATCCGGTGCAGTTTGCATATCGGCTATAAAATATTTTTGCAAAAGACGCTCATCAAAATTGTAAAGGCTGGTTACATTTTTACCTTCCAGCAAATAATCTGCAATGCCTTTTTCATACTTTTCTCCCTGGAAAAGGTTTTCGGGATCAATAACATAATTGAAACCTGCAAAAACGATTATTGCCGGGATAATTACAAATATTTTAAGAAGATACTTTCTCAAAATTGAAAATAAATAAACTTGGCTTTTGAATAAACCGCAAAAACCAGGATAGAGAAAATCATCACATAATAAATGCCGTAGCGAATTGCCTTAGGCCTTTCAAATACCCAATCTGCAATGTTAACCTTCCTCAATACCTTTTGTACGATTTCAAGAAGGACAATTAAGCAAAGAGAAAGCAAAAACGCAGTTTGTCCCTGTCCGACATAAAGTAATGTATCTCGGGCAACTTTATTAGTTACAATCTGGTTGATTTGCGGACCTACGTTGGCAAATAAATTGGAAATAACGTAAAATGCATCAGAAACTGTATATGCCCTGAAAAAAATCCATGTAAAACATAAAAAGAGAAATACAATAATACGGCTCATTGGAAAATATATGGATTTTGGAATTTTTTTTGAGAGTTTTTTTCTTTGTTTACGAAAAATTATTTCAAAAATAATTGCGAGGCCATGCAGAGACCCCCAAATAATAAAAGTCCATGCGGCCCCGTGCCACAGGCCGCTTAAAAAAAAAGTGATAAATAAGGCATAATATACTGCAACCGGGCCCCAGTCCCGTTTGGCAACATTTAAAGGCAGGAAAAGGTAATCATTAAACCAGGTAGAAAGGGAAATATGCCATCTACGCCAATAATCTCCAACAGTAGTGCTGATAAAAGGGTAATTAAAATTTAGCATGAGCTTAAAACCTATTGTACGCGCAGCACCGAGGGCTATATCAGAATATCCTGAAAAATCACAATAGATTTGAAAAGCAAAGAAAAACGTAGCAATAATTAGTGGAATTCCTTGGTATTCATGTGCATTATCATATGCCTGGTTTACAAACAGCCCCAGCCTGTCTGCAATCACCATTTTCTTAAACAATCCCCAAACCATTAAGGCTATCCCGCTTTTGAGGCGGTCGTAGTCAAATTCATGTTTTTCGTGGAACTGGTGCAGCATGTTTTGCGGCCTTTCTATCGGGCCGGCAACCAATTGGGGATAAAACATAACATACAGCGCATATATACCAAAATGCCTCTCTACCTGCTGGTTTCCCCGGTAAACCTCCAGGGTATAGCTCATAGCCTGGAATGTGTGAAACGAGAGGCCGAGGGGTAATATAATCGAAAGAAAAGGAATGGGGTTCTGGAAACCGGCTCCGTGCAGCAGAAAAGTGAGATTCTCGTTCAGGAAGTTATAGTATTTGAAAACAGCAAGAACGCCTATATTGGATATAAGGCTTAGAACAAGGAACATCTTTCTTCGCTTCCCTTCAGATTTTGAGATCCATATCCCCGCGAAATAATCTATGACAATGGTACCCCCCAATATGAGGATATAAACAGGTACAAAGGCCATATAAAAATAGCAGCTCGCCGCCAAAAGCCATACCCAGCGGTACTTATGCGGCAATAAAAAGTAAACGGACGTTACAATGATGAAGAAAACTAAAAAGGCAAACGAATTGAACAGCATGTATTCCTATTCCCGGTGTGTATTCAATGATGCAGGGTGGCAAAGATAATTTTTTTTCCCTACTTTTGAACGCTGACAATCGGGGCGTTTCATCATCATATCTAAAACAGAATCTATGAACCTGGCATCTCTCGGCAAAAAATTATTGCCGCATATCATAATTATATTCATCTTTCTTATTGTCTCCTGCGCGTTTTTTTCACCGATACTTTCAGGGAAAATGCTTCCCCAAAATGACGTCAGGCAATTTAACGGCAGTTTCCAGGAAGTAAAAGCGTACCAGGATAAAACAGGGCTGCGCTCTATTTGGACAAATTCAATGTTCGGGGGGATGCCTACCTACCAGATCGCCCCTTATTCGCCCAATGCGATGTTCGGCACCGGCTGGATTTTTGGGGTATTGGTAAGTGGCCATTCTTTACCTAAGCCTATCAATGCCTTGTTCTTATACTTCTTTAGTTTTTACTTTCTCCTGCTTGCTTTCAGGGTCAATCCGTGGATTGCAATGGTGGGGGCTTTTGCTTACGGCTTTTCGTCTTTTAATATTGTAATTCTTGATGCGGGCCACATGCTTCAGGCTTACGGCCTTGGCCTCGGCCCGCTCGTGCTTGCCGCGGCAGTTTTTACAGTCAGGTTCCGCAAATATTTTTTTGGGGGCGCTTTGTTTGCGCTTGCCATGGCGCTCATGCAGCGGGCCAACCACCCGCAGATGCTCTATTACGTGATGCTCATACTGGCTATTTATTTGTTATCAGAATTTGTATATCTTGTTATTATTGAGAAACAGTTCCTGCCCTATTTCAAAGCTGTATTTGCCATTGGAGTGGGGGGGCTCGTATCTATAGGCACCAATCTTACATTCCAGCTCACTACCCTTGAATACAGTAAGGTAAGTACCAGGGGCAAAACAGAACTCGTTAAAAAAGCCCCAAAGGATGCATCTGCTGGATTGGACCTCGACTATGCCATGGACTTCAGCTATGGCCAGGGAGAGACTTTTTCTATCATGATCCCGGACATCCGGGGCGGCGCTGCAGATGCAATAGGGAACAAGCACCGCAACGTAGGCAAAGACATTGACCCCCAGCTCAGGGATACCGTAGTGCAGATGGATGAATACTGGGGCAGCCAGCCGTTTACTTCGGGGCCATTTTATTTCGGCGCCATTATCTGCTTCCTGTTCATGCTGGGATTGATCACTCTTAAATCGCATAACCGATGGTGGATACTTGCCGTAACTATATTCTCTTTTTTCTTATCATGGGGCAAAAATTTTCCAGGTTTTAATGACCTGATGTTCTATTATTTTCCGATGTACAGCAAGTTCAGGTCTGTAGATTTTACTTTGGTCATGGCCGCTATGGTGATGCCCGTGCTGGCGATCATTATGCTCAGCAAAATAGTGGAAGGAATGGAATGGGACAAGGCCATGCGCAAAAAATTCCTGATCGCTTTTGGACTTACCGGCGGTATCTGCCTGCTGTTCTGGCTGATCCCGTCACTGGCCGGCGATTTCCTGAAACCCAATGATTTAGACAGGGATGCTTTCAAAGGTTCCAAGGCATCTCCGCAGGCAATAGATGCTGTACTTGGCGGATTGCAGGAGGCAAGAACGGAAATCCTTAAGGACGATGCCATCAGGTCATTTTTCTTTATCCTGCTGGGCGGGGCTGCTATCTGGCTCTATAACATGAAAGTGGAAGTATTTAAAGGCAAGAACAGGAAAACCATTTTCATCGGCATCATTGCTATACTGGTGCTTATTGACCTGTGGAGCGTGGACCGCCGTTACGTAAGCGATAAAAGCTTTACTTCAAAAAGGGCAGAGGTCGCTACTGAAGACCCAACAGATGCAGACAATTATATCCTTCAGGACCAGGACCCTGACTATCGCGTCATAAATGTTGCCAAAAATACATTCAACGATGCCACAACATCCTATTTTCATAAATCGGTGGGAGGGTACCACGGGGCGAAAATGAAACGCTTCCAGGAAATGAATGAGACTCATTTATCCCGCGTGGTGGAAGTTATCAGGCAAAATGCAGGCAAAATGCCAGGTGACCAGCTCGTGAATATCCTTCAAAAAACCCATAAAATGGGTATTCTTGATATGATGGACTGCAAATACATAATTGCAGGCGATGAGCCGAAAGATGTTATCATCAATCCATATCATCTCAACCATGCCTGGTTTGTAAAAGGGATAAAATATGTCCCCGACGCTGATTCTGAATTGGGTTCTTTGGATGGGTTCAACCCTGCTGATACTGCTATAATTGATATAGGTTCTAAACATCTTGATTTTAAAGACTATATGGATGGTTTTCAACCGAAATGGGACAGCACCGCAACCATCAAACTTGACGATTACAAGCCTGACGATCTTACCTATACCTCTAAAGCCGCCACGGAGCAGTTCGCCGTATTTTCCGAAGTGTATTATGGAGGCGGCCTGGGATGGGATGTGTTTGTAGATGGACAAAAACAAAACCATGTGCGCGTGAATTATTTAATGCGTGGGATGAGAGTTCCCGCCGGTACTCATAAAATCGAATTCAAATTTGAGCCGCAATCATTCGCAACCGGAGAAAAGGTTTCATTAATCAGTTCTTTGGTAATGTTGGCCGGGCTGCTGGGCTCAATAGGTTGGGAACTGTGGAAAAGCCAAAAGCATGTGGTAGAAGAAGAAAAGGAGGAAGAGGTCTGAAAACTATCACGCAAAGAGCGCAAAGTTTCTCGCAAAGAGGCAAAGAAAACGGAACAGAAAGTTATTGATTCACCTGGCGCAAAGAATTTAACTTGCGCCCTTTGCGTGTTTTTTTCTTCGCGTCCTTTGCGTGAAAATTATTGGTCTATTCTCTCCAACACCGCTGGCAACTTTTTAAACAACTGCTTTTTCCAGCCCATGCCCATCACCAGGCTTACGATTACCATCTTTAATCCCTTATAGCCGGACTGTTCCATTTTTAAAATGGAACCGCCGCAAGTGGGCTCCAGGGTAAATTTCAAAACCGTATCCAGTTCTGCAAAAATCCCCTTTGCCGCTGAATCTGCAACTTCAGAATGGATCCCTGCACAGGCAAGGGCCTTTTCCCCGCTGGCGAAACCCTGGTAGGTATAGGAGATTTTATGAAGATTTTCGACTTCAATTACGGTACAATACGTAATCCCGTCCCAGCCTTTTTGCGGCGCCATCCTGAAAGTAAACTCGTGGCCTTCTACAGGTTCTATATCATTTTCCATGAACCACTTACTAAGCAAATTTGCATCAATAAGCGCCCGCCAAAGGAGTTCAGGTTTGTATGGATAAAATTTTTTGAGGCGTATGGTGCGTGTCATTGTCTATTGAAAAGCAATTCACATCAAATTTAAAACATTATAGGTTTAAACTGTTTGTTCAGGTGTCAGGCCAATGAAAGGTAAATGTTACATAGGCACCTCCGGGTTTAGCTATCCTGACTGGAAAAACGCTTTTTATCCTCCAGGGTTAAAAGCCACGGAATATTTAACCTATTATGCCACGAAATTTAACTGTGTAGAAATTAATAGCTCTTTTTACAAGATACCATTAAAAAAAACAGTTGAAAATTGGGTTACCAAGGTGCCCGATTCTTTCAGGTTTTGTCCAAAATTATACCGGGGTATTACCCATTACCGGAAATTTAAAAACAGTGAAGAACTCCTTCATAATTACTTTGAAGTAATCAGCGCCTTCAAAGATAAACTTGGCCCGGTACTCATACAATTGGCGAAAAATTTCGTTTTTGATTATGACATTGCCGAATCCTTTTTTGAATTACTCGATACTCAATACAAGCAATATGATTTTGCCATCGAAACCAGGCACAGCTCCTGGCACGAAGAAGGTGCTCTTGGCCTGCTTGCGAAATACGGGATCGCCCACACCATTGCAGATGCAGGCAAGCACCACTTTGCGACTCACTTCGCGGTAACAAGCAATAATGTCTATATCCGGTTTCATGGCAGAAAACAATTGTATGCCACCAGCTACACTAATTCAGAACTTAAAGAATATGCTGCGCATATTAAGACCTGGCTCAGAGAGGGAAAGAATGTATGGGTATTTTTTAATAACACGGCAAACCAACATGCTATAAAGAATGCTTTAACTTTAAAGCAGATGGTTGGGGCGGGATAATAGGGGCGAAACCTGATCAGAGTAGCCGGAAGAAAAAAATTCAGAATCCTTTGCTTTTAAAAAAACTTTACTAAGTTTGCCTTAAGCGAGGGTTATTAAGATATTAAATAAAGATATAAAAAAGGAGACAGAAAGATGTAAAAAAGTAAATAAATATAAACACACTCTAAACTTAAACAAACATGGAAAACCCGACATCGACGGCCAAACCTCTGTCCAAAAGAGAAGTAGAAATCATGCGCCTTATTGCCGAAGGCATGAGTACCAAACAACTGGCTGACAAGCTCTTCATCGCGCCCTATACCGTATCCAACCACCGCAAAGCAATATTGAGAAAAACCGGCTGCAAAAATGTGGCGGAGCTTACGCGCTATTGTCTTACCAGCGGCTTATTGCAAATGCAATAGCTTTGAAAAGAAAAGCGCAGTAAGTTCATTAACAAATGTTAAAAATCATTGAAGCCGGGAAAATTTTGCCGGCTTTTATTACTACGCCAAGGCCATTTTTTAAAAAATGGCTACAAGTAGCTATTGCGGGGATGAGTGGGATGGGCGAGGTTTGGGGGAAAGCATTTAAAAACAAAAGAAGACAAGTGTAATGTAAATTAAAGATAAACTACAAATTTTAAAAAAAAGAGATTATATGGAAAAGCATAGGGCAACTTTAATTATCTCAATCATAGCAGTTTTCATAAACTTTAACGCCAAGGGTCAAAAAGTTCTGACAAAAAAGCCCGTTGATATATATATTACTAGTGGAGGAGAGTCATCAAACTGCCATGGAAAAATAGTTACACTAAGTGTAAAAGGAATTCCTGAAACTGAATTAAGCAATTATAGTTTGCAATGGTATAGAAACGGTACCAAAATTGCAGGTGGTATATCAATTCCTATCACAGAATCGGGCCATTATAAGGCTGTGGTTAAGGATAATAATACTAAAAAATCAAAGAAATCGACCATTGTCATAAATTTTTTACCTTCACCCACTGCCGATGTTGGGAATTCAAGTACAATATGTGAGGGCGGCTCTGTTATAATTGGGTCTGCACCTATAAATGGTAGCAACTATTCATGGAGTCCATCTAATACACTTAATTCTGCTAATTCATCCAATCCTATAGCGAATCCGCGTTCTACACAAACATATACACTCACGGAAACCAACACATATGGTTGTAAAACGTCAAATACTGTTACGGTTACTGTAGATACTAATAAAAGAATTCCCAAAGCTAATGCCGGTCCGTCAAGATCTATTGCGGCCTCTCAAAGTGTGGCTATAGGAGCGGCAGCAGTTAACAGTCATATTTATTCATGGACAAGTTCACCTTCAGATTTTACTTCAACTGCATCCAATCCTACGGTAAGCCCTTCCGTTACGACAACTTTTACACTTACAGAAATAGACACCAATGGGTGTAAAAATCATAACTCGATTACGATAACAGTTGTAAATCAGGATTCTGAAAAACTTTACAAATATTACTATGATTCAACTTTTTCGGAAGTTCAGCTTACGGGAGGTCCTGATATTGTAAATGCATTTACAGGCAGCGATACAAAAAGCCTGCCTGTTTCGGGTAATGTAGGGTTATATCTTCATCAGAATTACCAGATCCCTTTCGCAGGACTTAACCGTATGGAAGCGTATTTCAACTTCAATTTTGCTTCAAATGCAGACACTATTGAATTGGGCTCACCTGCCAAAAAAAGTAATTTTTCAGATGGAGACAGATTAAAGGTAGGCACTTTCATGTTGCGCCCTACTATAGCTTTATATTCAGGACAAGCCGACTTTTACGGGTATCTTCAAAATTTAAAATTTATAGGTTTTCATATAGGCGGGTTTGCAGGAAACACTGGAATTAATTATAAAACCGATTCAGGAAAAAATGGAAAAGATACAGTAGTTAATTTAGGTGTAGGCGGCATTAAAGCAGGAAGTTTTATTGAATTTATTTTGAGGAAACAGGTTGAAAATGGGATCAGTTTAAAAATAGGCGCGGATCTTTGTTGGGAGGGAATGTTCAACGATCTTGCCCAATCAGAAAATGCTGCATTAAGGGATCGGATATTTGGAACTAATGCCTTAAGCTATTTTGGTTTTCAGGGATATACATCATTCAGATATAAAGCCATTAATCTTTCTTTATGCTTTGTTGATTATACAAGTGGCAATATTCCGGGATTTACCAACGGACAATTCCTTATCGATGTATCTCTTAAGGCTTACCAGAATTTGTGGAGTAAAAAACAAAAGATTAACTATAGCCAAAAAAATTGATAAGAAATGATTATCCCTCCTAAATGGCTGGTAAGTACTTACGCCTTCTATCAGGTAGTAAGGCTGAATATTTATACTCTTATTAGCTTTATTGCAGGGTATTTATTGCTTAAAGGTGATCAATGCTGCGATGTCATTTTTGCATCAACTCATTTTGAAAGAGCATTTCATAGAGAGTTCTGGTTTTTATTCTGGATCGGCTGTGCAACCTGGCTATGGTCAATTATGGCCAGGCTTACGGGTAAACTTTCTTTAATGAAAACAAAGATTCATATTCCTTTAGACTGGCAGAATGGAGAACAGGTTCTCAAACCTAAAATTGAATGGGCAATGCTATGGCTTCCAAGGATTTTTGCGGTAATTCCATTCATAATTCTTGGAGCGGTTTTCCAATCTGGTGATGCGCACGAGGAATATAATGAATCCTGTAACAGTACAGATTGGTATTCAATTGGTTGCTATGCAATTGCAGTGGGGATAATTTTATACTATCTTATCAGGCATTATATTGAACACAGTAAAAAACTTCCCTGGAATAAAGCAAATAACAGCAGAGTGAGCTTTGCTCAACAAAGGAATGAGATTTTATACAGTCTCCGACCAGTTGATAAAGAAGAAATAAAAAAATATGCAAAGCAAGTCTATTATTTACCCCGTGCAGGTATTTTTTTGCTCGCCGTTTTTTACTTAATATTTATAGTGCCTGTTCTCTGGCAACTTACCGGCATCTTATTTATGGGGATAGTTTCCATTGCAATAATCGCAATGATATCCATATCATAAGCCGGCACTGCATTAGCCTTTTTTGAATACAAGCTTCGTTTTCCTCTGTGGATCGGAATAGCTATATGGACAATGGTTTGCAGCATTAAAAACAATAATCACTCGATAAGAACAGTTCAAAGGCAATACAACTATCAATATGACACAATTAATGATTTAAAAATAAAAGATGAAGCTGCCAAAAAACAGCTCTTGCAAAATTTTGACCATTGGCTAATGAAAAGAACTTCCGATTCTGATACTGAACAGGTATTTTTGGTTGCCTGCGAAGGTGGTGGAATTCGATCGGCCTATTATACTGCCGCTGTTCTTGCGCAGCTCCAAATAAATAATCCTGGTTTCATGCATCATGTCTATGCGATAAGTGGCGTAAGCGGCGGTAGCCTTGGCGCAGCGGTTATGGCACTTTTATATGCCAAAATGCTTAAAAGCAAAAGCAATTGCCTGAAGCAATGTTACGATACAGAGCGGCGGGATGCACTCGATGATGATTTTCTGTCGCCTCTTGCGGCGGATGCGTTCGGAGGAGATATGTTAGCACGGATTATCCCATTCCCTATTCATGGTTTTGACCGGGCACGGGCGCTCGAAGATGCCTGGGCCGATGCATGGCCAGACCGCAAAGGCCTAAACCTGCTCAATAGATCCTTGGAAGATATATTTACGGATTCCTCAATCTGTGACAGCCTCCCTTCATTGTTATTCAACGGTACTCGTTGCGAAACCGGGGAAAAAACAATCTATTCCAATTTGCCAATTCCTCCGGGTTTTAATGCGATAGATTTAAGATGGATAATCCGGCGCCATGTTGCCATGAAAACTGCAATTTTACTTAGCGCCAGGTTCCCATTTATTACGCCAACTGCGGTTATTGATACTTTTGGAAAAAAAGGGTGCAGTGAAAAATGGGGAAATGTCGCAGATGGAGGCTATATTGAAAATTCCGGACTTGTTACTTTAATGTCTTTAGTTCATATTCTTTATGAAGATTCAAAATCATCGCACCGGCCTTTTAGATTGCATGTGATCTTTATTAAGAATTCGTCAAACCAAATCAGTGAAGATGGCAATTTTACACCGCAAGTTGCACGGCCTATCCAGGGATTTTATGAACTTAAAGCGCCAATATCGGCATTTTACCATGCCTGGGATAATGGAGTTATACCTACTATAGGAAATGTCAGGGATGGGATTAAGCTATTGGATAATGCTTCACACCACCAATACACTGATTTTTACATGTTCCAGCTTGAAAGAAAAGACCAGGTATTGCCTTTAGGCTGGTATTTATCCGATACAGCCCGGGATTATATTGACAGTTTTGCTACGATTGCAAGGGATAAGAATCCAGGCAGTAAGAAGACATTAAACGCTGATAATTATAATAAAATTATTAAGTTGATAAAGTAAACCAGGGCTATGATTAATATTACTGAATAGCAGTTTGAAAATTAAATTAGAATATGATTAATGACAATGAATCAGACTTCAATAATGGACCTAAGCTTGCCCATCTTATAACTGGTGCGAAATAATAATATCAGTTTACAACTGAACCTACCCCTGGCTTCACCCTGCCTCCTTCCCATATCCCATCATGTATAAATTTCCCCTAACTTTGCATCTGTTTTTGAAACAAAAACGTTGTAGAGGTATATAACTGCTATGTTTAAAGTAACCATTGACGGCGCAGAAACGGAGGTTGAGCCCGGGACCACAATCCTGCAGGCCGCGCGTAAGATTGGTGGGAGCCATGTACCTCCTGCCATGTGCTATTATTCAAAGCTGAAGGGCAGCGGCGGTAAGTGCCGTGTGTGTCTTGTTCGCGTGGCGGCAGGTTCTGAAAAAGATCCCCGTCCCATGCCCAAATTGGTAGCCAGTTGCGTAACGCCTGTGCAGGATGGTATGAAAGTGGAAAACCTCAACTCACCTGAAGTGCTTGAGGCGCGCCGCGGGGTGGTGGAATTTTTATTGATGAACCATCCCCTTGATTGCCCTATATGCGACCAGGCGGGAGAATGTCACCTACAAGACCTCGGTTTTGAGCATGGCCGCGAAGGAACACGGTACCAGGAAGGACGCAGGACTTTTAAACCCATTGACATCGGCCCATACATCAAACTGCACATGACCCGATGCATCCTTTGCTACCGCTGTACCATGGTGGCCGATCAACTGACCCCCAACCGGGTACATGGCATGATATGGCGCGGCGAGGTAACAGAGATAAGCACATATATTGAAAATTCAATAGATAACGAATTCTCCGGCAACATGATAGATGTGTGCCCTGTGGGTGCGCTTACCGATAATAGTTTCAGGTTCAAAAGCCGGGTGTGGTTTACAAGGCCGTTTGACGCCCACCGTGAATGCCCGACATGCAGTGGCAAAGTGGTTGTTTGGAACCATGGCAATGAAATATACAGGGTGACAGGACGTAAGGATGAGTATGGCGAACTGGAATCTTTTATCTGCAACACCTGCAGGTTCGAGAAAAAAGAAATGAGCGACTGGACCATTGAAGGGCCCCGCAATATAAACCGCCATTCTGTTATCGGGCAAAATCATTATGAAGCGCCTTACCAGGGGCTGCTGAAAGCGGGGAGGAGTTTGCCTCTGAATAAAAATTTAATGGGTACTAAAACTAAGGAGGCGCAGAACTGATATGGCAGCATTTTTTGTAAGCGCATTCTTTTTCAAAATCATATTGGTGGTGCTTATTTTTACTATTACGCTCGTCATAGCCATGTACAGCACGTATGGAGAACGAAAGATCGCAGCGGTGATACAGGACCGTGTAGGGCCAAACCGCGCGGGGCCTTTTGGCATTCTTCAACCACTGGCTGATGGTGCCAAATTCTTCATGAAAGAAGAAATCATCCCCGCCACATCCAATAAATTTTTGTTCATCCTTGGCCCTTCATTGGCTATGCTCACTGCCTTGATGACAAGTGCGGTAATACCCTGGGGGCCATCGGTTACCATTGCCGGTACGGTTGTGCCGCTGCAGGTTACCGATATTAATGTCGGGATACTTTATGTATTCGGCATTGTAAGCCTCGGCGTATATGGCATCATGATAGGAGGATGGGCATCGAACAATAAATTCTCACTGATTGGGGCTGTGAGGGCTTCATCACAGATGATCAGCTACGAACTGGCAATGGGCCTGTCTATCATTGCTTTGTTGATGGCCACCGGTACGCTATCATTGAACCATATCGTGAACCAGCAGAGCGCCTGGCATGGCATGAGATGGAATATCATCTTTCAACCGCTTGGCTTTTTGATATTTATTGTATGCGCCTTTGCAGAAACCAACCGCGCACCATTTGACCTGCCGGAATGTGAAACGGAACTGATAGGCGGCTACCATACAGAGTACAGTTCCATGAAACTCGGCATGTTCCTGTTCGCTGAGTATATCAATATGTTTGTTTCCTCGGCAGTAATGGCGACACTTTATTTTGGCGGATATAATTTCCCTTACATTGATTGGTTTGGCGCCCACTGGAATCCAAATCTCGTGAGCGTACTAGCGGTAGTTACCATGTTTGCCAAGGTATTTGTATTTATTTTTATATTCATGTGGGTGCGGTGGACGTTGCCGCGTTTCAGGTACGACCAGTTGATGCACCTGGGCTGGCAGGTATTGATACCGCTTTCCATCTTAAATATCTTCCTCACCGGAGGTGGTATTTTAATAGTTGAAAACTTTTTTAAGTAATTGGAATTTAAATAATTGACATGCAACTGACAAACCGATCCAAACACGTAGATACCCACCCGTTAAGTGCAGTGGAAAAAACGTATTTGCCAGGCATCCTCAAAGGCATGGCGATTACTTTCAGGCATATATTCAAGAAAACTCCTACTATACAGTATCCTGAAGTTAAGAAGCCTTTCAGTTCGGTTTGGCGCGGAGTGCATATCCTCAAAAGGGATGAGAATGGTGCGGAGCGTTGTACGGCCTGCGGCTTGTGCGCGCTTGCCTGTCCGGCCGAAGCCATCACGATGGAAGCGGCAGAGCGCAAACCCGGCGAAGAGGGTTTGTACCGTGAAGAAAAATATGCCGCCAAATATGAGATCAACATGCTACGCTGCATCTTCTGCGGATTATGCGAAGAAGCCTGTCCGAAAGAAGCTATCTTCCTGAGCAACAGCATCGCCAGCGCCAACTTTGACAGAAGCACTTTCATTTATGGCAAAGATAAACTGGTAGAACCTGTCACCCCTCCGGCAGAACACGTAAACGTTTATGAGGAAGGGTACAGGAAGGAGTGGATGAGGTTGAAGAAATAATGTGCTAATTAGCTGATGTGATTATATGCTAATTGTAGTTCACGTAGGGAAATCTGAACGTTGTTCATCATTGATAATTGATCATTGGCTAATTCGCAAACCATAAAAACCTACTGTCTACTCCACCAAACTGTTCAGGTTTGCCATGCGCATGGCGTCGAAAACGTTATTCTTTGTCCTGGTTCACGAAGCGCCCCAATTGCATTGAGTTTCATGCGGTTTGATGGGATAAAACATTATGTAATTCCTGATGAACGATCTGCCGCCTATACTGCGCTGGGAATGGCGCGACAATCCAAAAAACCAGTGGCCTTGGTTTGTACTTCGGGCACCGCAGCGCTGAATTTTGCCCCTGCTATTGCTGAGGCTTTCTTCAGTGAAATACCATTGATCGTGTTCACCGCTGACCGTCCGCAGGAATGGATCGGGCAAGCGGATAACCAGGCAATCCATCAAACAAATCTGTATGGGAAGCATGTGAAAGCCAGTCTTGCATATCCAACTGATTCCGGGCATCATGATTCTGAGTGGTATGCCATAAGAGTCACAAACGAAGCCCTGAACCTGGCGATGCAGCATCCACGCGGCCCGGTTCATATCAATGTGCCCCTAAGGGAGCCGTTGTACCTTGAAGCCGGGCCGGATTTCAGTGACGTAGAGGCAAAAATTATCAAATTTGAAGCGGGTGAAAAAGCTGTGCCCCAAGGTATTATGGGATCACTTTCCGGATACAAAAAAGTCCTGGTTATTGGTGGCACACATCGTCCTAATATAAAGCTGAAACAAGCTCTGGGCCAGGTGTGTATAGACAAGCATATTGTTTTTATTCCTGATATTACTTCCAACCTGATACATACACCTGGTTCTATATCCTTTGCTGAACTCGTAATTGATTCCATACCCAAAGATCAACTTGAAAATTTTATTCCTGAATTAGTCATCAGTTTCGGCGGACCGATTGTTTCCAAAACAGTAAAAAATTTTCTCAAGCACAAGAGCATCCGGGCTCATTGGCATTTGAATGGTCAGGCAGGTTCGGCGGATACTTTTCAGCAACTCACCAATATCCTGGATGTCAATGCCCCGACGTTTTTCAAAGCCCTTGTTGAACAGGATTCGTTCAGTTTTAGTAGTGACTATTTTGATACGTGGGCATCTTTAGAAGCCAAAGTAAGCAAATCCGCAAAACTTGTAACTGAATCTCTTCCATTCAGCGAAATACGGGCTTTCTGCGAAATAATAAATTTCCTCCCTTCTGATACTGTTTTGCACCTGGGCAATAGTCTCCCGGTACGGTACGGGTCTGTTTTCCCTTTCATTAATACAGACATTGAAATTTATTCCAACAGGGGCACAAGCGGCATTGACGGAACGGTAAGCGCTGCCGCAGGACAATCTATTGTTGATGACCGGAACCATGTCCTTATCGTTGGTGACCTTGCCTTTATGTACGACAGCAACGGATTGTGGAACAATTATCTAAAAGATAATCTCAAAATCATAATCCTCAACAATCATGGCGGCGGCATTTTCCGGACACTTCCAGGATCAAAATCCCAAAAAGAACTCGAAGAATATTTTGTTGTAAAACAACCGCTTCACTTTGAGCATACCGCATTGCAGCACAATTGCGAATGTATCTTTTGCAATACTTTCGAAGACCTAAAACCGGCTTTAGATCAATTATTTGCGATTAAAGGGAAGCCTGCTATCCTGGAACTGGATTTTGATAAGATGCTAAGCATTGAAGAAGTGAAGAAGCAGGTATTGGCAAGTTGACAACTTTCCAAAAGTTGGCAATTTTAAAAACATTCCCGTAATACAAACTAAATTTGCTCAAAAAAAACCATGACATCCCCATTGCCCATAGCAGACTACCGTTCAGATACCGTAACCCGCCCCACGCCAGGCATGCTTGAGGCTATGTTTCGTGCAAAGGTTGGCGATGATGTTTTTGAGGATGACCCAACTATTATAGCCCTGGAAGAAAAAGGCGCTTCTATGTTTGGAAAAGAGGCTGCTTTGTTTTGTGTTTCGGGTACTATGACTAACCAGATAGCCATAAAAATGCACACACAGCCGGGAGATGAAGTGATCTGTGATAAAATGGCACATATTTATTCGCACGAAGGTGGTGGAATTGCCTTTAATTCAGGTGCTTCGGTCAGGTTAATTGATGGAGACCGGGGGCGGTTGATTGCCGAACAAATAAGAGACAATATCAACCCTGATAATATTCACAATCCTGTTACAAAACTGGTGGCATTAGAAAATACTGTAAACCGCGGAGCAGGCAGTTATTATGACCTGGCTGAAATAAAAAAAATCAAACAGGTTACAGATACTCATGGGCTTATATTGCACCTGGACGGCGCGCGAATCTTCAATGCTCTTACAGCAACAGGGGAAAGCCCTAAAGAATATGGTGTGCTTTTTGATTCCATATCTCTTTGCCTCTCAAAAGGATTGGGCGCCCCGGTTGGTTCTTTATTAATTGGTTCACGAGCGATGATCAAAAAAGCGCGTCGCATCCGTAAAGTATTGGGCGGCGGATGGCGGCAGGCAGGTTTTCTGGCTGCAGCGGGCATCTATGCCCTGGACAATAATGTATTACGACTAAAGGACGACCACGCGAGGGCAGCCAGGCTTCATAAAACCCTTGCCGGCCTGGATTATATTGATTCTGTTTTGCCCCAAGATACCAACATTATTATTTTCAAGCTGAAAGATTATGTACCATTAAACGACTTTCAACAAAAACTCGAAGGACAACAAATACGTTTGAGCCCGATGGGAAAGCAAACCATACGACTTGTAACGCATCTGGATATTAATGATGAAATGGTAGAACGGACAATTGAGGCATTGAAACATTATAAGGGTTGAGACATTATATATATTTGAACCATAATCCATACATTGATGGTAAGCACAGACGAAAGGGTAGAGGTCGCCAGGCTTCAAAAGGAAATCAAGGACATGCTGGGGTTAAATACAGAAAACCTTGTCTTTGAATACAGTGCCCATAATAATACCATAAAGCTTGACCTGATAACGGTGAATCCACGGCACAACCAATCTTTTCTTTTCCATACCTCGGAAGGAATAGATAAAATTGACGCCCTTAAGAAAATGCGGGAATATGTGAACCGCAAATACAAAGAAGAAAACAGCTACACCATTCAATGGATTACAGTTGGTTCCGATGAATTGCACACATCTTATTTCAGGGCCAAAGACATGTATGTAGCGCTTGATAAGCTCTATTATGGCCGGGATATGACCACTATTTCAGTGTACATTATCAAATTAAACCCTATTTCTTAGTTAATTAAGAATTAGGAATGGAGCACATTATCCATTAGCACATTCGCTTATCGCTTTTTCAAGTTCGGCGTTTACCCTACTGCATGGGATTAGAAAATTCTTTGAAACAACATGTATAAAGAGGGTGGCGGCGGCCTCATTCCATTCAAAATCAACGGCGATGCTCATGGGGCCATTAATTGTACCTTTGTTTCCTTCCAGGGCATAGCCGAGGCTTTGCAGTTTGCCTTTCAGGCATGAGAAAACTTTGGTGTCAACATTATTAAAAGTTACAGGGTCGCATGACATATCATTAAATCTTTAAAAGTGTTTATAATGCGTGCAATTTAAACATTGCCTTATTTTTATTTCTTATGCGCTTCCTTCCATTTTTCTTCCGCCCATTGCAAAAATTCCTTGAGGTTGCTGAACCTGTCTACTGGAAGGCCATCTGCATGAACAGGTTTCATGCCGGGATGCGCATAGAGTTCAACGTCTTTAACCGTGATTTGTTCCTGCGATAAAATGGCGAGGCGTTCTACCACATTATGCAGTTCCCGTATATTACCCGTCCAGTCAATATGCTGCAAGGCTTCTATAGCGCCGGGGGCAAAACGTTTGGGCTGCATTTTATAATCAGCTACTATTTCACTTAAAAAAGCTTCTGCCAAAAGGGTAATATCATCAATCCGTTCATTTAAGGATGGCACATGGATCAGGATGACGCTGAGGCGGTGGTACAGGTCTTCCCTGAAATTTCCTTTCTGGATTTCATTGTACAGGTTTTTATTAGTAGCGGCCACAACGCGCACATTCACCGGCGTTTCTTTATCGCCGCCCACGCGTGTTATCTTATTTTCCTGCAAGGCGCGAAGCACTTTAGCCTGCGCCGACAGGCTCATATCGCCAATCTCATCCAAAAATAAAGTTCCGCCATTAGCTTGTTCAAACTTTCCGATTCGCTGTTTGATGGCTGAAGTAAAGGATCCTTTTTCGTGGCCAAACAGCTCGCTCTCAATGAGCTCAGAAGGGATGGCTGCACAGTTTACTTCTACAAGGGGGCCTTCGGCGCGCTGGCTCTTTTCATGTACCCAGCGGGCGACAAGTTCCTTCCCCGTTCCGTTCGCCCCTGTTATTAATATACGTGCTTCGGTAGGCGCCACACGGTCAATAGTATCTTTAATAGCTTGTATGGCAGGCGATTCTCCAATGATTTCCCGAGTCTTGGATACCTTACGTTTCAGTGTGCGGGTTTCGCTTATCAGTGTTGATTTGTCAAGCGCATTGCGAATGGTAATGAGCATCCTGTTAAGGTCAGGCGGCTTAGCTATAAAATCAAAGGCCCCTTTTTTAGCGGCTTCTATGGCAGTTTCAACCGTACCGTGACCGGAGATCATAATTACCGGTACATCGGGGGCTATTTCCATAGATTTTTCAAGCACTTCCATGCCGTCTACCTTTGGCATTTTTATGTCACAAAGGATCAGGTCAAAACTGTTCTTTTTTATGAGGTTGACCCCCATTTGGCCGTCAGAAGCCTCTTCAACCTGGTAGCCTTCGTGCTCCAGGATGTCTTTAAGGGTCTCCCGGATAAGCTCTTCATCGTCAACGATCAAAATTTTTGGCATGTATATTGGAATATAATTTTTATGATGAGAATTGCGTTCTTCAATTGGAACGACGCAAATTTCGGGCTAAAATTTTTTAACTGGCTGTTTTATCAAAATTAAATAAGACTGCTTAACTTCGGCGAAATTTTATCATAATGAAAAACCCGGTTTAGATACACAAAACTAAAAAACAGGTGAGATGTTATTTGGAATGGACTGCAAAGCTAAAATTCACTACTTTTTAAAATTTATATAATGAAACAACTGATTCTTTTTCTTGGCGTTATTACCGCATTTGCTTTTAAATCAGGCACATCATCCCATAGTTTTCCTGCTGATGGCAGTCCGGTTGATTTTAAGTTGAAAGATATAAACGGTAGAATTGTATCATTAAGTGATTTCAGGGGGAAATTTGTGGTCATAGATTTCTGGGCAAGCTGGTGCAAGCCCTGCCGCGAAGAGATGCCCGCCGAAGAAAAATTGATCAACTCTTTTGGAGAAAATGATAAGGTGGTTTTTCTTTTCGTGAGCTTTGACCAGGAGGAAGCTCAATGGAAAAATGCCGCAAAACAATATGAGGATGATGGGCCACAATTAATTGCAGGGGACAAAAATGAAGACTTAAAAGCCATGTTTGATATGGATGAGATCCCCCATTTTTCATGGATAAACAGCAAAGGCGTTATTGTAAAAAAAGATGCACCAAGACCAAGCGAATTCGGAACAAAGGCCACGTTGAAAGCGTATATGCTATCAGATAATTAAAGGGGGTTCACTTTTTTGCTCTTATCACACGGCGGGGTAACAAAGAATTTGTATCTTTGTTCAGAGTTTCATTAAACCTGTTATAAACCGCATCATTCAATCCAACTTGTTATGGCCTCTGTAAGGATACTCGTTTGCCTGTTATCATTGTTGTCTTTTACTTCATTTTCTAACTTTAAAGCGCATTCCGATGAGCCCGTGGATTTTTCATTGCAGGATTCTGCTAATAAAACAATTACTTTAAGCCAGTTTAAAGGAAAATTTGTTGTAATATGCATGGAGGCAAGCTGGTGCAAGCCGTGCATGAAAGAAGTAGATGCCATAAAAAAAATGCAAAAGGATTTACTGGGTCAGAATATGGTTTGGGTTTTTATCAGTTTCGACAGGGATAGGGAATCGTGGGATAATGCCCGGAGGACGGAACATTTGAAGGGTGTTCAGCTTTGGGGAAAGCCAAAGGCGGAAGACATTAAAAAAATATTCAGATTTGATTCGTTACCTTTTTTTGTTTGGGTTGACAAAAACGGGACTGTTGCCCTTAATGATGCGCCAAGACCATCGGTCCACAGTACGGAAAACAAACTCAGAATGTTTTTGAAGTAATTACACCACCTCTTCTACGCTCCAGGCTTCAGCTTTTTGTTCAAATAATGCCTTTGTTTTTCGCCATGTATCAATGAACAGTTCCGAATGCCGGTAATGTTCTAGTGCCTCTTCGTTTTCCCAGTGGCTATAAGTGAATAATATTCCTCTGGCGCCTATATCCCTGAGAAGTTGTAAACTTTGACACCCGGGCATAGCGGTTATTTTCGGGTAAGCTGTTTTGTACAAAGCCAGGAAATCCTCCACATTTCCCGGTTTAAAGTGCATCTTTACAATCCGTATCATGACCGCGAATCTAAGCAATAGCGGCAGTCTGCGCTGAATTTTTAAGATTTTTGTGATATAAAAAATAGGAAGCAAACGCAACGGCGATGAATAAAAACATAGATAACGCCTGAGGTTTGAAAGGAGCAAATGCAAAGATGGAATAGGTAGCGCCCGCAAGGTCAAAGATCAAGCCCGCATAAGCCCACTCTTTCAAACGGGGAAAACCAGGAATAAGAATAGCAATGGAACCCAGGATTTTGGCGACGCCAAGAAAAGGGACCATATAGGCGGGATACCCAAGATTCGTAATAAAGCCACTTGCATCCTTTGTCCCCATAACCTCCTGTACCCCAGAAGATGTCATGAACAATGCAAAAAGAATGGTGAGCGCCCAATAAATGATTTTTGTAGCTTTCATTTTTTTATAGTATTTAGATGTTTAGCCATGCAATTTAGAAATATATCCCGAAACCAATAACCTCACTTTTTTTTGCCATGTTTCTTCTTCTTCCCTTTTTTGGATTTCTTCTCTTTTTTATCCATTTTGTTACCCTGATATCCTTCCACCAAATCAGTGCCGGCAGTCCATGCCTGGCGATATTGCCCCACCCAGTCTGATACCTTTTCCAATTGATCCAGTTTTGCTTCGCACATGCGCTCGCGGCCTTTTGGTTTTATAATCACCAGGCCACATTCTTCCAGGATTTTCAAATGCTTGTATATGGCAGTACGGCTAACTTCAAAATTATCGGCAACCGAGTTCACATTCAGTGAGCGATGCGCGGTCATATTCAGGATTTCCCTCCTGGTAGGGTCGGCAATAGCTTGAAAAACATCCCTTCTCATGATTATGCAACCTTTAGGTTACAAATGTATATGAAACTCTTTAGTTGTGCAAGTGAATTGGATTTCACGCTTCAGCAACTTCTGCTATCTGCTCACTGTTCACTATTGCCTGATCAGCTATATCCAGTTCAATCTTCAAATTATTTATAATAAAATCCTGCCTTTCGGGGGTATTTTTGCCCATATAATAACTGAGCAGTTTTACTACCGACATTTCCTTGCTTAATATAATGGGGTCCAGCCTAATGTCCTCTTTGATAAATTTGCCGAATTCTTCCGGGGATATTTCTCCGAGGCCTTTAAAGCGGGTAATTTCAGGCTTGCCCCCAAGCTTTTGAATGGCCTGCTGCCTTTCTTCATCGCTGTAGCAATAGAAAGTCTGCTTTTTGTCACGAACCCTGAACAGGGGCGTATCCAAAACATATACATGGCCGTTGCGCACCAGGTCAGGGAAAAACTGGAGGAAAAAAGTCATCATCAAAAGCCTGATGTGCATACCGTCCACATCGGCATCGGTAGCGATAACTATCTGGTTATAACGGAGATCATCAAGGCTTTCTTCAATGTTCAGCGCATGTTGCAGCAAATTGAATTCTTCGTTTTCATAAACCACTTTTTTTGTAAGCCCGTAACAGTTCAGAGGTTTTCCCCGCAAACTGAATACTGCCTGTGATTCCACGTTTCTACTTTTGGTGATAGACCCGCTCGCCGAATCGCCCTCTGTAATAAAGAGGGTTGATTCATAACGCTTTTCGTGTTTCTCATCTGTATAGTGTACCCTGCAGTCACGAAGCTTTTTATTATGAAGGTTAGCCTTTTTAGCGCGCTCGTTGGCGAGCTTTTTTATCCCTGCCATGTCCTTACGCTCCCTTTCACTCTGCATAATGCGCCTCAATAGCGCCTCAGCCGCCTGCGGATGTTTGTGGAGGTAATCATCTAATTCTTTTTTGAGGAAATCGTTGATAAAAGTCCTGATGCTTACCCCGCCTTCAGGGGCAGTATTCAGGGAACCTAACTTGGTCTTGGTCTGTGACTCAAAAACGGGTTCCTGTATCCTTACGCTTACAGCTGCAATTATGGATGCCCGGATATCCGAAGGATCAAATTCTTTTTTATAAAATTCCCGGACGGTTTTTACCATTGCTTCCCTGAAGGCTGATAAATGCGTGCCGCCCTGCGTGGTATATTGTCCGTTGACGAAAGAATAATATTCTTCACCATATTGTTCCCCGTGTGTCAGGGCAATTTCTATGTCTTCACCTTTGAGGTGGATAATGGGATAGCGAATGGCTTCTTCATCGGTTTTGCCTTTCAAAAGGTCAAGCAGTCCATCTTTTGAAAGATACCGCTGGCCGTTAAAATTGATAAGAAGCCCCGCATTGAGATAAGTATAGTTACGTACTTGGTTTTCAAGGTATTCTGGTATGAAACGGTAATTCTTAAAAATCGTATCGTCAGGCGTAAAACTGATAAAAGTACCGTTCTTTTCAGCTGTTTTTGTTTCTTTGGCATTGTTGGTAAGCACCCCTTTTTCAAATTCAGCGAGCTTGGTACGTCCATCCCGGTATGATTCTACCTTGAAATTATTTGAAAGCGCGTTGGTTGCCTTTGTTCCTACGCCGTTAAGTCCCACCGATTTCTGAAAAGCTTTTGAATCATACTTACCTCCGGTATTTATCTTTGAAACACAGTCAATTACCTTTCCCAGTGGTATCCCGCGACCAAAATCCCGCACTGTAACTTTGTGTTCTGAAATTTTGATGTCTATATTTTTCCCAAACCCCATCACGTACTCGTCAATAGAGTTATCAATAATTTCCTTTACAAGCACATATATCCCATCATCCGGACTGCTGCCATCGCCCAGCTTGCCGATATACATCCCCGGCCGCATACGGATGTGCTCCCGCCAGTCGAGTGAGCGGATGCTGTCCTCATTATATTCGCTTTCTATAACGGTATTGCTGTTTTGATTGTCTGCCATTGGTCTTCTATTATGGCCGAAAGGTAAGGTTTTTTGCAGAAGTAAGAGAAATAAATTAAACCGCAAAGAATAAAAGGTACCGCAAAGAATGTAAAAGATTAAACACAAAGGGACATGTTAAAGATAAATGTTATAAAAACTTTGCTCTCTTTGCGGCACCTTTGTGTACTTTGCGGTTTGTCTTTAGGCTCAAAGTTTTTTTCTTTAGTTAGCTCTAACTTTGGCTGATAAACCTTATTTTGAACATTCTAAAATCATTATCATGAGCCATGCATTTATGCGCGAAAAAGAAGAAGATTGGCTGGGAGATGTAAAGCCATATCTGCCCGACCTGGAACGATTTCTGACCAAGGAAAATGACGGTGTAAAAATTATGGAGCTAAAAAGATATTTCGACCCGGAGCTGAAAGTGGAAGTGCATGAAATGAGCAACGGCTCCTGTTACGCGCTGGATATGGATAAGAGGTGGTACATGGTGTAATTCAGGCATAAGTGGTAAGGCCTGCCCGTACCGGATCGGTACATTCGGGCGGGGATAAGTGGTAAGTAGTAAGTAGAAGAGCATAAAAATCCTATCTTTGTTCCATGAATATTGAAGAATTCAGAGACCATTGTTTAAGCAAAAAGGGGGTGACCGAAGAAACCCCTTTTGGGCCGGAGACAATTGTGTATAAAGTTGTCGGAAAGATGTTTGCAGCTACGGGAACGGACAGGATACCTGCAACAGCCAGCCTGAAATGTGACCCTGAAAAAGCAATCCATTTACGAAGCGAATACAAATCCATTTTGCCGGGCTATCACATGAATAAAAAACACTGGAACACTGTAATCCTGGAAAGCGAGTTGGATGACCGGTTTATTCAAGAACTGATTGATCATTCTTATGAACAGGTTGTTATAGGATTAAATAAAGTACAACGAGCCCAATTGGGATGAAACAATCGAAATAACAGCCCAATTTCAAATTTCAAATCACAAATTTTAACTAACCCTTGTCAGTCTTCAAACTTAAAAGCACCATCCGTGTCAATTGCGCCAAGCGGTGCGGAATATACCTCAAAATGGAGGTGGAGGCGCTTGGTTATAAGGTGGATGAAGCAACCGATGCCAGTGTGCAGATTACAGGAACCCTCGTGGATTGTATGAGGCTGAATTTGCATTTGCGTACGGCATACAGGGTTATGTTTTTACTGGATTCTTTTGAAGCTGAAAATCCGGAACAATTGTATGAAAGACTTGTGTCCCTTCCCTGGGAAGAATATATTGAGCCAAAGGGGTATATCAGCATTGGGTCTTTTGTCGAAAATGATTATATCAAAGATACCCGCTTTGCCAACCTGAAGGTAAAGGACGCCATCGTGGACCGGATGAAGAAAAAGACAGGAAACAGGCCGGATTCCGGTCCTGATACGGACAAAATGGTCATATATCTGTACTGGAAAAACAGCGAGGCAGCCATTTTTATTGATACTTCCGGAGAAACGATTGCGAAACACAGGTACCGTAGCGTTACGGTGAAAGCCCCTATGCAGGAGGCGCTTGCGGCTTCAGTGATTATGGCTACCAAGTGGGACAGGCAGAGCGCATTTGTGAACCCTATGTGTGGCAGCGGCACGCTTGCCATAGAAGCGGCGCTCATGGCCATGAACAAAGCGCCGGGCCTGATGCGAATTGATTTCGGATATAGCCATATAAGAGGCTATGATGACAAAATAGCCAAAGACATGCGGCAGGAAGCAGTGAGTAAAATAAGCGGGAATTTACACTTCCCAATCATCGCAACCGACAACGATCCACATGCCATATCTGCGGCGCGGGCTAATGCTATGGCTGCCAGGGTAGAGAACCTGATACGGTTTGAGAAGTGCGATTTTGAAGAAACCAGAATACCCGAAACCCAAAAGGGGATCGTGATCCTTAATCCGGAATACGGGGAGCGCATGGGTGAAGCAGATATACTGGAAGTAACTTATGCGGCCATCGGTGATTTTTTCAAGAAAAAATGCAAGGGCTATACGGGCTATATTTTCACCGGGAATATGGACCTTGCCCAAAAAGTAAGGTTACAGACAAAACGAAGGATAGAATTCTATAACGGGAAGATTGACTGCAGGTTACTCGAGTACGAGTTGTATGAAGGAACAAGGGTGATTAAAGAGGATTCAGGAATAAGAAATAAGAAATTTTGCGTGGACGATTAGCACAACTTGTCCCGATTTTTCTGGATCAAAACATTATTTCACCACCTTACAAGCCTTTCTCAATTCTCCTTTTTTAATCATTGCATTAAGTTCCTTCACAGGGTCTTTCATGACATATCTGCTGCCGCAGTCGCATAGTGCTGTAAGAGGATCTTTGTCAATAATCATGCTATACATGGAATCAAGAGATGGCGCCTGGTGCAATTTGGCAAATTGAGCATAAGTCATTTTCAGGTAGGCAACATTCAGGCCTATACCCCTGTTATCCAGCAAATAACCATCTTTCAATTTTGTTGGCAGCGGAATATTTTTTACATCCGAAGGATCGGGATAGGATATGATCTTTGATTTGTCTTCTGATAAAATGACCGGGACTTTGTTGTTGTAATTTTTCTTTGTTTTGTAAACAATTACATGCGGGGCAGCTTTGGATTGCGCAATTGCTTTGTCTGATAATATCCCAGCCAGGATAATTGTTAGAATTGTGGCAATCTTCATCTTACAATAGAAATCTGTTTGTCGTTTCCGGTTTCTTCCCCTCCTTCCTTCATTTCCTCAACAAACCTGTAAGCCATTGCCATGGCTTTTTCATGGTCTGTGGCATTAGGAATATATTTGGCAAATTTCACTGAATCTGAGAGTTCCAGGATATAAAACAATGTTTGCAGGCTGCCGGGGTTTATGATTCTTATCTTCAATATATCAGCAAGTTCTTCAGTTGTAAGCTCCAATGCATCTATGCCCAATTTCTCCGAAATAAATTCCTTTACAATATGGGATAAGGAGATGTAATATCCCTTTACCTCGCCTTTGGCTGGTAAATCATCCTTTTGCAACTGTGCGAGTTTTTCCACAGCTATTTCCCATGACGGTCTTATTATTTCAGGCAGTTCCGGAACAATTTCTTGTTTGCGTTTCGATTATTTTCTCCACAATAAATATCCCGCAACTATCAAGGCAATAACTACCAGTACTGCAATAATATACAATATAATTGTCCGCCAATCAGCTCCCGGTTCCACAGGCCCTACAATGGGTTTAATGTCTTTTTTCAGGTCCACGGTTATGGAGCTGATGTGAAAAGTGATCGGCTTGGTTTTTAGAGTAAAAGAAGAAGTATCTCCATGCTTTCTGAACACAAAAATCTGGGCGGGATATATGGCAGTCCCTGAATCAAATCCCGCCAACGGCAAAAGGATATCTATCTTCTCAAAGCCGGTTTGTTTTGCTGAATCTTTGACGATGCTGTCAACCAACTCAAGCTGGGTGGGATCAGGCACCTGTTTCTCCCATTCTACCGTAAAATTTTCAGGACGCTTTACAATAAGAGTTACGTTGATCCTGTCCCCTACAAGGTAATCTTTTACCTTGGCGAAAGATTCAGCTGAGATTTCCTGGGAGTAACAGGTGCCGAGATTAAACGCAGATAGCGCTGTTGCGAGAAAGAAATATTTTAGGATTGCCTTCATTTTTTCTATTCCCGTTTTTTAAACAAACCATGCAAAACCGGCAAATAAGGCTGGTCTGTCCGGATACTTATATTGTCAGCACCGGTTTTTTGAAATGAATGTTCAAAATAATCTTTTTTGGCCAAAAATGCAGCCTTATAAGTTGCTTTGGTTCTGGCTGATGTGGTATCCAACCAGTTGGTAGCGCCTGTCTCTGGGTTCTTTACAAGAACAAGCCCGGCATCCGGCAATGCCGCTTCACCCTGGTCATATACATGCACCCCGATCAGGTCATGTTTGCGTGCCGCTATGCCAAGCTCTTTTTCGTAGTTCCGGTCAAGGAAATCCGAGATCATAAAAACAATGGATTTCCTTTTTACTGCCATTGAAATAAAATTCAGTGCGGCGGCAATATCGGTGCCTTTACTTCCCGGTTCAAAATCAATAAGTTCCCTGATGATCCTCAATACATGGCTCCTGCCTTTTCGGGCAGGAATAAAGCGTTCAATTTTGTCTGTAAAAAAAACTGCTCCTACCTTGTCATTGTTTGTGTTCGCAGAAATGGCAAGCACAGCGGCAAGTTCCGTTACAAGTTCCCGTTTGGTCATTTTCACGGTTCCGAAAATATCGGAGCGGCTCATGTCTATCATCAGGAAAATGGTGAGCTCCCGTTCTTCCTCAAATACTTTTACATAAGGTTCACGATAGCGTGCGGTTACATTCCATTCTATAAAGCGGATATCATCGCCGTATTGATAAGGCCTCACTTCAGCAAACGACATGCCCTTGCCCTTAAAGGCGCTATGGTATTCCCCTGAAAAAAGCTGGCTGCTCAAATGCCTGCTTTTGATTTCCACCCGCCTCACTTTTTTAAAAAGCTCGGCAAGGGCATCGTCTGATTTTTTAATTTTCATAATTCAATGTGCAAATGTGCAAATGTGCAGATGTGCAAATTTTATGGCGGGCGAAGCAAAATTCAAATTTTTAAATTCCCAAATTTTCAAATAGCTTTCAAGGTACTTCCACATGGTTCAATATTTCCTGGATGATATGTTCTTGCGTAATGTTTTCAGCTTCGGCTTCGTATGTCAGCCCGATACGGTGCCGCATCACATTCTGGCAAACGGCGCGCACATCTTCGGGAATTACAAAGCCGCGATGTTTGATAAAGGCCAAGGCTTTTGCGGATTGTGCGAGGCTGATACTTGCACGGGGCGAACCGCCGTAATTAATAAATGGCTTCAGGTCATTCAGCCGGAAATTTTCAGGGTTGCGGCTGGCGAAAACAAGGTCAACGATATATTGCTCAATTTTTTCATCCATATATACCTGCCGCATCATGGTGCGGGCTTTAACAATAGTCTCAGGTTTTACAACGGGCTGGATATTTGCAAAATCCTCATTCACAGCCTTGCGGAGGATTAATTTTTCTTCATCCGGGCTGGGATAAGTTATGATGATCTTCATCAGGAACCTGTCCACCTGTGCTTCCGGTAATGGATAAGTACCTTCCTGTTCCAATGGGTTTTGTGTTGCCAAAACAAGAAAGGGTTCATCCAGCTTATAGCTCTGGTCGCCAATGGTTATCTGCCGCTCCTGCATGGCTTCGAGGAGCGCGCTCTGCACTTTAGCGGGGGCGCGGTTTATTTCATCAGCAAGGATCAGGTTTGAGAAGATCGGCCCTTTTTTTACCTCGAACCTGTTGGCCGGCATATTGTAAACCATTGTTCCTACCAGGTCGGCAGGCAGAAGGTCAGGGGTAAACTGGATCCGGTTGAATTTGGCATGAATGGCAGAGGCCAGCGTTTTAATGGCCAGGGTTTTGGCGAGGCCCGGAACGCCTTCAAGCAATATATGCCCATTTGCCAGCAAGCCTATCAAAAGACTGTTGAGCATACTTTTCTGTCCAATAATGTTTTTCTCAATCTCAGCGGTGAGGACATCGGCAAAGGCACTCGCCTCGGCTATTTTTTCATTCAGTTCCTGTAGATCAGGCGCGGGTGTTATCATGTATCAGGTTCTATTTAAAATGCAAAAGTAAAGATTCGGCAGAGGAATAGGCCGCTTTAGTCGTTTTATTGATAGTTAATCCGGGTATTTAAACAAACATTAAAAGGCAAGGAAGGTTTTTGAAAGATTATTAAGCTCAATCTCTTTACATCCAATTGTAAAAAAAGTTCATTGTAAGCCTTTTGGCGCGGCCAGAAGACTGCGGAAAAATTCGCTAATTTTGCCGCTCTCAACTTAAAATGAAGAATTACAAACGCCATACCATCACGGCCGCGTTGCCTTATGCCAATGGCCCCGTGCATATAGGGCACCTGGCAGGATGCTACCTCCCGGCCGATATATATGCCCGCTACCTGCGTGGAATTGGAGCAGACTTGGCGTTTGTCTGCGGTTCTGATGAGAACGGCGTCGCCATCACACTGAAAGCCATGCAGGAAGGGCTTACGCCGCAGCAACTTGTGGACAAATACCATGGCATGATTAAAAAGGCATTTGAAGATTTTGGTATCAGCTTCGATATTTATTCCCGCACTTCTTCGCCAGAACACCATAAAACAGCTTCCGATTTTTTTAAGGTATTGTATGACAAAGGTGTGTTTACCAAAAAAACCTCGAAACAATATTTTGATGTAAAGTTTAAACAGTTCCTCGCCGACAGGTATATATATGGAGAATGCCCTAACTGCCACTACCCCAACGCTTATGGTGACCAGTGCGAGAACTGCGGCATATCCCTTGACCCTACTGACCTTATCAACCCTAAATCACGCCTGAGCGGCGAGCCACCGGAACTTCGCGAAACAGAACATTGGTTCCTGCCCTTGCAGAACTATGAAGAATGGCTCAAAGGCTGGATACTAGACGAACACAGCGACTGGAAAACCAATGTTCTGGGACAATGCAGGAGCTGGCTGATGCAGGGCCTTCACGAACGTTCTATTACCCGCGACCTCGACTGGGGCGTACCCGTTCCACTGCCCGGAGCTGAAGGAAAGGTATTATACGTTTGGCTTGACGCGCCTATCGGTTATATTACTGCAACAAAAGAATGGGCAGCCACGCAAAACAAAGACTGGAAATCCTATTGGCAAAGCGACGACACAAGGCTGATCCATTTTATCGGCAAAGACAATATCGTTTTCCATTGCATTATTTTTCCTGTGATGCTGAAGGCTCATGGAGAATTTATATTGCCTGATAATGTTCCTGCAAACGAGTTCCTTAATATAGAAGGCGAAAAAGTGTCAACCAGTCGCAACTGGGCGGTTTGGCTGCATGAATACCTAATTGATTTTCCCGGCAAACAGGATGTGTTGCGTTATGTGCTATGCTCTAACGCCCCGGAAACCAAAGACAATGATTTTCTCTGGAAAGATTTCCAGGCGAAAAACAATAACGAACTTGCCGCCATTGTGGGCAACCTCGTGAACCGGGTGTTGGTGCTTACTAAAAATTATTATCAAAGTCATATACCGCCGCGTGGGGAAATAACTGACGCTGAACGGTTTTTGATAGACGAGATAGCGGAATACCCATCGAGGATCGGTACGCTAATAGAGGAATTCAAATTTAGGGAAGCGCTTACCGAACTAATGAACCTTGCCAGGCTGGGCAATAAATACCTGACTGATGGTGAACCCTGGAAAACCATCAAGACCCATCCCGACAAAGCGGCTACGGTATTGAATTACAGCATTCAATTGCTGGCTAATTTTGCCCTTTTATCAGAACCATTTTTACCCGGTGCCTCGCTGAAACTGAAGAAGATCCTTAACATGCAAGGCATGAATTGGAATTCGGCCGGAAGTGTTGATCTCATTCCCGAAAATACCCTGATTGGCGAACCTGTAATCCTTTTTGAGAAAATTGAGGATGCAGCCATTGAAAGACAAGTAGAAAAGCTACATCAGTCCAAGCAAAATACCCAGACAATTATGGAAACAAAACCTACCCCTGAAAACAAAGATATTCTGCCGTTTAAAGACAATATCTCTTTTGATGATTTCGCCAAACTTGATTTGAGGATCGGCACTATTCTAGAAGCTGAAAAAGTGCAAGGCGCAGACAAGCTGCTGAAACTTTTAATTGATCTCGGATCAGAAAAAAGAACGGTTGTTTCAGGTATTGCATTGCATTTTATACCGGAAGAAGTGGTGGGTCTGCAAGTGACTCTTGTAGCTAACCTGGAACCCAGAAAGATCAAAGGCATTCTAAGCCAGGGAATGATCCTTATGGTTGAGGACGAAAAAAAGAGGCTGGCTTTTTTGTCACCTGACAGCGAGGTGCCCTCCGGCGCGGAAGCAAGATAATCAGCTATTAAAACAATTATTTTCTTATTCTTTCGTTCCTTTTCAAATCAAATTGAACTTGGTATGAAAAAGTATTTCTCTACACTGTGTTTAGTGCTTATCTGCATGGGAGCAAAGGCACAGATGAACTTTAATGATGGATCTTTTAATGTTGGCAGCCCGCGGATATGGTCTGACTCCGCCAGGCAAAGGGTGCTTCAAGCGCATATTGCCTCTATTAAAGTGTATAAATATTATGCCGATTCAGCTACGAAAAAAAGAAAGTATAATGGGCATCTTGCCCAAAAGTATCGTTATGACCAATATGGGAATATGGCAGAATATTCTGAATTGAACAGAAGAGGGAAAATGACTGAGCATTATAGTTATACGTTTAACGAAAAGAACCAATATATCCATTTTACGGAGCTTAACAGCAGGGGCAGGCTTTCATTTCACATGGACAACTATTATGATAAAAACGGAGATTGTACCGATATCTGGTTCTTTTACAGATCAGCAGCCCCTGAACACAAAGTGCAGCGCTTTGACAACAACCACAATATGCTGGAAATGACGTATAAGCATGATAATGATAAAAAGGTTTCATGGCGCTTTGAGTTCAGTTATTACGACGATGGGAGCAAAAAGCAAACGATAGAATATGACCGCCGGGGAAAAATTGACCATACATGGAATTTTGACTGTAGCCCGGTAGGTAAACTGGCAACTTCAAAATTTAAAGATACTACTAAGGTTTGCATCCGTTATGAAAAAGATAAAGCCGGTAATCCTGTTAAGATAAAGGAATCATTTATCAAACAAGGGAACCTGGTTAGGTTTGTAGATAAATATGATATTCACGACAAATTGCTGGATGAGGCGTATTATGATAAAAAAGGCAGGATTTCATCTCACACAACCTGGGGGTATAATTCAAAAGGACGAATGATCTCGATTATAGCTTACCAAAGACATTCTGATAAAATTGCCTACCAATATGCCTATAGCTACGGGCCTGACAATGAATTATCTGAAGCGCAGTATTTTGGCAAAAACAATAAACCCAAGTACATCCTGAAATACGTTTATACAAAAAACTCCTGATATCAGCTTGCCTCAATATCTTGATATTACAGAAAAATGGTTTAAGTCTTGGCTCGATATGGCGCTTGCCCTTTGGCCTGAAGAAAAACCGGATGATCTTCAGATTGTCTTGAATGATATAATGCATTCGGCCAGCCACAAAAATATTATTGCCATTGCTGACAATGAACATCCCATCGCTTTTGCCAATTTTTCCATCAGGAACGATTATATAGAAGGTTCGGAAACTAACAAAGTCGGGTTTGTAGAAGGCATTTACGTAAAACCAGAATACAGGAGCAAGGGCATTGGTAGGCAACTGCTTAAACTCGGTGAAGCATGGGCTTTATCGCAAGGCTGCACGGAAATGGGATCCGACGCCTATATCACAAATACGGAAAGCAGGTTGTTTCATAAAAAATCCGGTTTCAGGGAAGCCGGGGAGATTGTCTGCTTTATTAAAAAGATTGGAGAATAATTTTGTTAAACCCGAAGGGATGAAATGATTATAGGTGCGCGAGCTACGATTTAGAACCCCGAAGTGGTGATATGATTATAAAAATAGAAATATACAATCGCAAGAACCCCGAAGGGGTGAAAGATTGAAACGGAATTGAAACAATCTTCAATTTCCGCGAATGATATGTCACCCTTTCAGGGTTTCAATCAATACTTTTCGATTTTTCTATAATCATATCATCCCTTCGGGATTTAATTGCCTTCATAATTGCCCAATTCATTTATTAACCCATCAATCTCAACCTCAGAATTATAGGAATGAATACATATTCTTAACCGCTCTGTTCCAGCAGGTACGGTGGGGCTGAGAACAGGCCTTATATCAAACCCTTTTGACTGTAAATATTTCGCGGCGGCCCTGGCATTTTCGTTTCCGGGGACGATGACTACCTGGATGGCGTTGTCATTTGTTTTGATATTTTGTATGCCTGAAACCTTTTGATTGAAATATTGAATCCGTTGTTTGAGTAATTTGATTTCATCAACCTTATTTTGCAAAAGTCCGTAAGCCCGTTTAACGGCAAGTATATCAGGCAATGGCAATGCAGTGGTATAAATAAATGGCCGGGAAAAATTAATTAAATAGTCCCTTAATTCATTGCTGCCCAAAACTATGGCGCCCTGGCAGCCCAGCGCTTTGCCAAAGGTATGCACACGCGCAAAGAATCGATCCCACAGTCCGAGCTCCTGGACCAGGCCTTGTCCGCGTTCTCCAAAAACTCCGGTTGCATGGGCTTCATCTACAATTAAATATACATGCCCATATTTTTCAGGCAAGGCCGCCAATTCTTTTAAATCCGCAAGGTCTCCATGCATGGAATAAACAGATTCAACAGCTACAAAAACATTGCCTTGCGCTCTTTTTATTTTGGATTCAAGATGTTCCATATCATTGTGGCGGAAACTATAATGTTTTGCCAGGCTTAATCTTGCGCCGTCTTTTATACTTGCGTGACAATTTTCGTCATAAATGATGGTGTCATCTTTTCCGGCAATACATGAAAAAATGCCGGTATTGGCATCATACCCAGAGTTATAGATCAGCCCTGCTTCTGCACCATGAAAAGTGGTGATCAGGGTCTCCGTTTCTTCGGCAAGGGCATCATTACCTGTGAGCAACCGCGAGCCGGTAGATCCGTATTTATCAAGTGTATCCAGTTCCCACAGGTCTTTACGTTTTGCAAAGCCGAGGTAATCATTTGAGGAAAAATCAACCAATAAGGGATCAGCAAGAGACAGTTGGCGAAGCAGCCCTTCAGTTTTTCGCTTTTGCAGCTTATGAGAAAGAAAGTCCATGTATCTTCTTAGCGCCTTTGCGAGAGATTTTTAATACCGGGAAATCTAATTGACGGCGACTGTTTCCTGAACCAAACTTTTCCTTTCCTGGAAGGGTTCCCTGGGTTTGAGGCCTAGGGTTTCAAACATCTGCATATCAGTGTCAAATGCCGGGTTCGGTGTGGTCAAAAGTTTATCGCCTGCAAAGATGGAATTGGCGCCTGCCATGAAACACAATGCCTGCTCGGGAACGGTCATTTCGTTGCGCCCCGCTGATAACCTGACTACTGTTTTCGGCATAAGGATGCGGGCGGTTGCAATCATGCGTACCATATCCCAGGTGCTCACGCGTTCCTGGTTTTCGAGAGGGGTGCCAGGCACTGGAACAAGTGCATTTATCGGCACAGAATCAGGATGTTGCGGCATATTTACCAGGGTTTGCAACATGCCAAACCGGTCTTCCAAAGATTCCCCCATACCAATAATGCCGCCTGAGCATACCGTAATATTTGCATTACGAACGTACTCAAGTGTCTGGAGCCTGTCGTTGTAAGTACGGGTTGTGATGATGGTTTCATAAAATTCCGCAGAGCTGTCCACGTTATGGTTATAGGCATATAATCCTGCGTCTGCCAGTTTTTTTGCCTGGCTTTCCGTTAGCATCCCGAGCGTGCAGCATACCTCCATATCAAGACTGGTAACGCCGCGTACCATCTCCAATACCCTGTCAAAATCCCGGTTATCTCGTACCTCCCGCCATGCAGCACCCAGGCACATCCGCGAAGCGCCCGCGGCTTTTGCTTTCTTTGCTGTTTCTACTACCTCTTCAGTTTTAAGCAATGCCTGAACCGCTGTATCTGTATGATATCGTGCCGCTTGCGGACAATACCCGCAATCTTCAGGGCAGCCCCCGGTTTTAATGGAAAGTAAACTGCTTACCTGCACTTCCCCAAAATTGTTCTGGGCTTTATGCACTTCTGCAGCCCGAAAAACAAGTTCCAGTAAGGGCATGTTATAAATGCCGCTGATTTCATTTATTGTCCAATCGTGGCGAAGGGCTGTGCTCATATTTCAAATATTTGATGGTGCGAAATTAAGAAAGAACTTGGTGACTTGATATTTGAAATTTGGTTTGTCACTGATGGGGTAACATACATTTGTCTTGTTTATATAAAACAGCGTAGAACCTGATATTTGTTCATGTTACTGAAACCCCTAAATTTGAATTATGTATAAATGGGTTGCCCAAATATTTTTAATAATCCTTTCCGTTATTCAATCCTTCCCGGTCTTTGCGTGGAATCGTGACACGGCTTACTACCAAAACAAAAGCCTGAGGTATGTTTATGTATGGTCTGAAAACAAAACGAAGTGCGAAATAAAAGCATGGTATGAAAACGGTTCCCTCATTACCGATGCGCCCTGCATCAATAAAAACGGAAGATTTTATCCGAATGGGGACATAATAATAAAGTTTAAAAACGGGAAAACAGCCCAGGAATACAATAAGGCGAAAGGTACTTTAATTACTTATTCTAAAGAAGATGTTTTGCTGAAAGAGATTGATTTAAATCCAAATGATAGTATTTGGCATGATTTGGAATACTATGATGATGGAAAGCCCATGAAAATTGAGGATTTTAGAGCTGATAACACTAATAATGGTTTGGTCATCAGTGTTGAGAATGATGAACCCTATTTGTCAATTCGTGAACAAGCATACGGTTTTATTTTTCATTATCGTGAATTTTATCCAGACACAAAACTCATGCACGAGTATCAATACATTAACGGGGCTTTAGGTTCGCGTATGGAAAAATTCTATAATCCGGATGGCACGCCTGACACCACCACATTTATAGATAAAGACTTTGGGAAATACGGTGTTTTCCGTAGTTACTATATTAATAAAAAGCAAAAAGATGAAGCCAGGTATTTTAAAGGTTATAAGAATGGGCTTGAAATTACCTGGTTTGAAAACGGGCAAATGAGTACTTACGGTAATTATAAAAACGGCGATGCGGAAGGTTTTCAGAAAATGTGGGATGCTAAAGGCAATCTTATCTCACAATATTACTGGCAGTACGATAAACCCTGGGGGCACGAAGTGTCATTTTATCCTAATGGCAGCCTTCAAACACAGGGAAGCAGGGACATAGGGATTGAATCCTATTATGATAGCCTCGGAAACGTGGAAATAGAAATTTTTACACAGGGAAGACCGGAATTATATCTCGACTTCCGTAGGAATGCAAGACCCCGTTCAGCGCCGCTGAGGTGGGAAGGAAAATTTAAAGGTAAAATCAGAGACGGTCTTTGGAAAGCGTATTATGTTCGCACGCAAACCCCTATATATGAAGTGGTTTATAAAGATACTTTCTTAAATGGTCCTTTTACCCGCTGGGATACCCTGGGGAATATTATTGTTAAAGGAGGTTTTAAGGACGGGTTTCCCGATGGCGATTTTACTTATTACCTTGAAGGAAGGATATGGCAAACCGGAAAATATGCTTCAGGTAAAAAAGATGATATCTGGACCGACTACAAGGATGGAAAAGCCACCGAGATCACAAGAATTTCCGATAATAAATATGAATTGGTCGCTAAATACTATGACGACAGTAAACCGGAATTTATAACCAAAGCAGATTCTGCAAAAAAACAGGTGATAAGGACTTCATATAGCAATACGGGAGAGATAACGTATCAGAGCTTTCAGAATTTCGGTCATAAAAACCGCGATAATTATACTTATACAAATTCCAGGCTTTCTTCGTCAAAGGTTTATACAAATGATGAAAAAAACCTCAATCTGGTTACCAGCTATTATCCAAATGGTCAAATAAATTGTAAAACGGAATATGACAGTGACAAAGCAGATGGGAAAAGTATTTGTTACTATCAAAATGGAAAAAGGGAATCGGAATATTTTTACCACGGTGGCCTGAGGGAGGGCAAAGCAAAGATATATGATGAAAAGGGAAAATTATATCAAACCAGGCACTATGTAGATAATGTAGAAATCATTAAAGAACCTGAAAATAAAGAAGCTACCTGCTTTTGCAATGAACCTGTAACACCTATACGCCGCTCATTTTTTTACTCTACCCTAAAAACCTTTTACAATTTAAGGGAAATTGATACTTTTTCTAAATTACTTTCTTTTGACACAGCTGAGTTTAACAAATGTTATGTAAAGGATTATTATAAAGGAAGCATGCAATTAATTACATGGCGAGATTTGCATATTTATTACCATGGCCTGAGTGGCCTTGCCATTAATCTTACGCCTTGCCGCAACGGGACAAATTATGGAATGGTCCCTGCTCAATTTTACTATGAAAATATAATCGAAAAAAATACCCTTGGGGACTACAGGTTTGAAGATTTTGACAATTCAGGTTTTCAGTGGTTTTTATTGTTGTCTTCCTTTACACAATGCAATAGACAAGAACTATTGGTATTAGCTGACAGTAGTATCTCAAAAAATGCGGCAGATAGTTTTCTTGAGAAGAATTATGGATTCAGGTTAAACCTGATAAATGATTTCGAATACAGATCTAAATTTGGAGAATATGGCAGCGGAAAAGTCGAACCTGCATTAGATGCAAAAATAGATTCGGTTCATAAAACGCATAAATCAATTGCCAAAGAGGTTGATTTTGAAACGCTTTTTTATGACCAGCTTATAAAACCGGAAATAGCTAAGGGCAGCATGGACGATTTTTATAATAAGTTCTTTTTTGAAAATATTCCCGGCCAGGACCAGGACAACATGAGTTGGGTAAGGGAGGAAATGAAAGGGGAAGTCAGAATCAATTTCGAGCCTAAAAAAATTGCCATAGAAATTCCTGCAGGCTTGCTTCGGCAATGGAATGTATCGAAAAATGCGCCGTTGAAAAATGAAAAAAAACAAGATGCGGCTGCAAGAATTTTAATGGCTCTGGATAAAACCATGCAATATACAAACCAGCCTTTTGAGCACCTGGAAATTTCCAGGGCAAAGAATACGCAGGCCTGCGTAAGTGTTTGCGAATTAACGGGTACCGGCCTGATATTAAGGGCTCCAGACGCAATCATTGATATGGATAGTACCTCAACGCCAAGAGAAATCCTGGATAATTCCACGTATAAAATCATCTGGCCTTATTATCAATTCAACTGGCCTTATTATGAGCAGTACAAAAAGCAAAAAGAAGGTTTTGGAGTGATAGAATGGCGTCCTTATCCCCACAATTATCTCGATAAATTTATAGGTGCCATTATCCCCAGTGCGTTCATGGAAATAAGCACAGGTAAAGGCAAGGGTTTGAAACTTCAGTGTAAAAACCTTCTCATTAATGATCAGGAAATTGACGGCTATATTGAGGCTGAAGGTGGCAAAACCCTGTCTGAAGACCTGGAAAAAATACTCCTGAAAAAAGGATTGATTATCCTGCACCTTCGTGAAGAAATGCTTAATGATAAGCCTGAACTTGGTCCCTCGCATAGGTTATATTTTCGGTTTGTAAAGAAAGGATGAGGCTCTCACTCTCCCGGCCCGTTTCTCTAGACAGACCGGAAGTCACAATGAATCAATAAATTAAAATCACAATACTAATCAAAATGGTAATGCCGGAAGATAATTGACTATCAGTTTATTCCCGCGAAAAATAATTGCCTCATTGCTTCATTGTCAAATTGCCTAATTACCACTTACTGTTAACTGCTCACTGCTAACTGACAACTGTATTCAGCGCTTCTTCTACCTGAAACCGCGATACGGAGTCAATGCCTTTGATTTCTTTGATCTTTTCAATCAGGGTTTCAAGGTGAGACAGGTCGGTGATGAGCAAAATAATGGAACCTTCAAATGCGCCGGCAATAGAGGATACGGTGATGGACTGGATATTTACCTGGAGCTCTTTGGAAATAATATCGGTGATATTGCTCACAATACCGATACTGTCAATCCCCACCAGTTTTATCCCTGCCGGGAAAGTCCGTATTTCTTTGAGGGTATCGTTGGCCCATTTCGCCCTGATGATCCGGTACCCGTAGTTCGACATAAGCCTAATGCCATTGGGGCAGTTGGTGCGGTGTATTTTTATCCCTTCAGACACGGTTACAAACCCAAAAATATCATCGCCCGGTATGGCATTGCAGCATTTGGCAAATGAATAGTTTAAATCGTTTTCTTCGCCCACTACCACGATGTCCGGCGCTTTGGCAGGTACCTTTTTTCCATTAACAGGCGTTTCAATTTTATGCCCGTTCTGACCCCTGGCAGTCTTGTCGCTCAGCTCAAAAAATTTAATGGCAATGCTCACCTCGTTTTTGTCAATAATCCCTGCGCCGATATTGAAATAAAGCTCCACACTGGTATGGAGCTTAAAATAGTGTACCAGCCTGTGTATATTTGAATTGGTCCATCCAAAATCTGCATTCCTGAACTTCCGCACCAGGATTTCTTTGCCTTCTGCCGCTATTTTCCGTTTTTCATCCTTGAGGCTGGCTTTTATCCTCGATTTGGCTTTGGCCGTTACCACGTAGTTGAGCCAGTCTTCGGTGGGCTTTTGCTTTTTCGAGGTAATGATCTCCACCTGGTCGCCGTTTTTCAGCTTGTAACTAAGAGGTACCAGGCGGTGGTTCACCTTCGCGCCGAGGCAGTGTACGCCCACCTGCGTATGTATATCAAAAGCAAAATCGAGGGCGGTGGCCATGGCCGGCAGTGTAATGAGATCGCCCTTTGGCGTAAAAATAAAGACTTCATCAGAAAACAGGTTGAGCTTGAAGTCATCCATGAAATCTATGGCATTCGATTCCGGGTTCTCCAGCAGCTCGCGTATCTTTTTGATCCATTCTTCCAGGTTTGAATCGCCGCCTGTAAACGATTCACCTTTATACTTCCAGTGGGCGGCATATCCTTTTTCTGCCACATCATCCATTCTCCTGCTTCGGATCTGGACTTCTACCCACTTGCCCTGCTGCCCCATGACGGTGGTATGCAGCGATTCATAGCCGTTCCCTTTGGGAACTGAAATCCAGTCGCGCAGCCGCTCGGGGTTTGGTTTATAGAAATCTGTAATGATGGAATACACCCTCCAGCAGTCCGACTTTTCATTGTCGAGGTTGGAGTCAACAATAATGCGCACGGCAAACAGGTCATACACTTCTTCAAAAGGTATTTCCTGTTTTTTCATCTTGTTATAAATAGAAAAAATGGACTTGGGCCTGCTTTTTATTTCATAGCTCAGGCTCAGTTCGTCCAGCGAACCTTCAATGGGTTCTATAAACTTCCTGATGTACTTGTTTCGCTGTACTTTAGATTGTTGCAGCTTATTGCTGATTTCTTTATATACAACCGGTTCGGTGTATTTGAGGCTCAGGTCTTCGAGTTCATTTTTTATACTGTACAAGCCCAGCCTGTGCGCCAGCGGGGCAAAAAGCACCAGTGTTTCCGATGCGATTTTCAACTGGTTGTTGCGGCCCATCGCTTCCAGGGTACGCATGTTGTGGAGACGGTCGGCTAATTTAATAAGGATCACCCGCACATCATCGGCCAGTGTGAGCAGGATTTTCCGGAAATTTTCAGCCTGTATGGAATTGGTTTTGCCTACTACGCCTTCAATTTTGGTAAGGCCGTCAATGATATTGGCCACGCCGCTGCCAAATTTGTTTTCGATGTCTTCAAGCGTCACGTCGGTATCTTCCACCACATCATGCAGGAGGGCACAGATAATTGCCGTCTTGCCCAATCCTATTTCCTGGGCGCAGATATTGGCGACTTCAAGGGGATGGAAAATATAAGATTCGCCAGACTTTCGGCGCATACCGCTATGGGCCTCCATGGCGAGGTTAAAGGCTTCGCGTATCTCTTTTTTATCCCCCGGCTCCAGGTTCGGTCGAAGGGCTTTAAGTAAATTTCGGTACTCTTTTACGAGCAGTTTTTTCTCAATCTCGGGGTCTATTGCCTGCATAATCCTCTCTTTGGCGCTTGCATGGGGATAAAGATAGGCGTTTTTTCCATCTTTCCCAAATATTTTGCAAAATATCTCATATTCTATAATATAATGAGCAAAATCTGCGCCTTGTTTACGACCTTTGCATTTCCAATTGATTTTTTTTGCGGATGTGGTGGAATTGGTAGACACGCCAGACTTAGGATCTGGTGCCGAAAGGTGTGCGGGTTCGAGTCCCTCCTTCCGCACGGAGAAATGAGAGCGAAAGTGCGTAGAGCGCTCTCGCTTTTATTTTTTCTCTTCCCTTACTAGTTTCAAACATTCAGCCGTTACGTCGCATGAATCGGGCGGCAGGTTCGCAAAATACGGGCTATCTGCGTTCATTACAGAATTATATTTTTTGCCTTTATCGTAGATTTTGAGGGTGGCATCGCGTACCTGGGAAACATAAGCCTTCTGCATCCAGGAGTGTTTTAGTTTGAGATTGTTTGCCGTGGCAACTGATTCATCCTTTTGAAGTTTAATGGCAACTGTTTTTGGGCTTTTATACTTTTTCGTGTAAGCTGTCTTTTTTTTGGCAAGCTCTTTTGCAGTCGCGTTTTGTGCAGAATCAATTCTTACCTGTACTTGTGGCGGAACAGGCAAACTATCTAAAACGCTGAAAACATGTATATATGCCGAGGTGCAATTTTTCTGTCCATAGGAAGATAGTGGCAGAACGAGGAGAAGGATGAAAATGTATTTCATTTTTAACTGCAAATTAATGTTTTGGCGCATGGTCCGGTAGGTCCGGGCTGCTTTTTTTCCTGTTTTTCAATCTGAAAAGCAGCCCCCCCAGCGCTGTTTCGCTGAAGTAGTGCAATAATGGTACCCGAAACTTCATCCAGAACCTGTTTTTCAGGCTGTATCCATGGTATTTGGTATATATCTGCACCACTTCACGCATACTTTTTTTGATGAGGACATTACTTTGTCCGCCGGGCGTAAAAACAACCAGGGGTTCATCCATAAAAACAAAAGGCTCCTCAGCTACCCGGTTCAGGAAATCATAATCGGAACAGATAACCAGGTTGAGGTCAAACAGGCCATGTTTATCATACATTTCCCTGCGCACGAACATGGTGGGGTGCCCGGTAGTGCGAAACCCCTTGTACAGTTTATCTTTTTCAAAAGGATTTCCAGTTACCACCCATGTCCCGCCTTTATATTGCAGGTACTTGCCATGAAGCCATTGGATTCCGGGATTGTTTTCAAATGCATGGGTCACTTTTTCAAGGATGCTGTTGTCATAATAATAATCCCCGGAGTTTTGGAGATGGATAATATCTCCCGTGGCCCTCAATATTCCCTTGTTCCAGGCGTCGCTGATTCCCTTGTCCCGCTCCGAGATCCATGTTCTGTAAGGCGGGTGCGGAATGGAAGAAAGATAGTTTTTAATATCAGCCTTAATGGAACCGTCTATAATGATATGCTCAAAAGGCTTTAAGGATTGCGCGTCAATATGGGCCATGGTGGTTTTAAGCTCCTCCAGGTTATTGAAACATATTGTGATGATGGTAATGCGGTTCATGTCTTTGATCGCTGATAATGCATTGCAAATTTCATTGAATTTGGTCGATTTTCATTGGCACAGTCCAATTTTCCAATTTATAAATCTTTCAATTTATAAATCTTGTTCCCATATTTCCCTACTTTCGCTGTTTTGAAAGGAATTTGGGTAAAAACACATTAAATTCAAAACTTATGACTGATATTGAAATCGCCCGCACCGCGAAAATCCAGCCTGTTGCCAAAATTGCCGAAAAACTGGGCCTGCCGCCTGATGAACTTAATTATTATGGAAAATATAAGGCCAAAATCCCACTGAAATATATAAATGAAGAAAAAATACCAAACAGCAACCTGATACTGGTTTCTGCCATTTCCCCAACCCCTGCCGGCGAAGGGAAAACCACTACTTCGGTAGGGCTCACGGAGGGTCTGAACCGAATCGGTAAAAAAGCAATGGTTGTGCTGCGCGAACCGTCATTAGGCCCTGTTTTCGGGATGAAGGGCGGTGCGGCTGGGGGCGGCTACAGCCAGGTGATACCTATGGAGGACATCAACCTGCATTTTACCGGGGATTTTTCCGCGGTCGAAAAGGCGCATAACCTGTTGGCGGCATTGATAGACAATAATGTACAAAACAAAAAATACAGCCTGAACATTGACCCCCGCACTATCACTTTCAAGCGGGTCATGGATATGAACGACCGGGCTTTGCGGGATAATATCATTGGGTTGGGCGGAACAGGTAACGGAATACCGCGCGAAAGCGGGTTCGATATTACGGCAGCATCGGAGATCATGGCTATCCTTTGCCTGAGCAAAAACCTGACACACCTCAAAGAAAAAATCGGCAATATTTTTATTGGTTTTACTTTCGATAAAACCCCTGTATATGCCCGCGACCTGAAAGCGCAGGGCGCCATGGCCATCCTGCTGAAAGATGCCATCATGCCAAACCTGGTACAAACCATGGAAGGCAATCCCGCTATTATTCATGGAGGACCTTTTGCTAATATTGCCCAGGGAACCAATACGATGATCGCCACAAAAATGGGCTTGTCTCTTTCTGATTGGGTAGTTACCGAGGCCGGTTTCGGGTTTGACCTGGGCGGGGAAAAATTCCTGGATATTAAATGCAAATATGCAGACCTTGCCCCAAGCGCCGTCGTACTCGTGGCAACTATCCGCGCCCTCAAATATCACGGCGGCATTGCGGTAGCCGACCTGAAAACCCCTCATCCCAAAGCGGTGGGAAAAGGCCTTGAAAACCTGGAAAAGCATATCGAAAATGCCCGGCAGTTTGGCCTGACACCTATTATTGCGCTTAACCATTTTGTGTGGGACAGTGACGAAGAGATCAATGTAGTGAAACAAAAATGCGCCGACCTGGGTGTTCGTTTTGCTATATGCGACCATTGGGCAGAAGGCGGCAAAGGAGCAGAAGCCCTTGCCAAACTTGTAGTAGATGCAGTAGAAAACAGTCCGTCAGCTTTCCAGCCCATGTACGATTGGGACTGGCCGGTACCTATTAAAATTGAGACGATTGCCAGGAAAATATATGGGCCAGTGGCGTGGAATTTGGGCCAAAGGCAAATGCCGATCTGAAAAGGATTGAGAAGCTTGGATTAACCAATCTCCCAATCTGCATTGCAAAAACACAATATTCATTTACTGACGATCCGACCCGCGTAGGCCGTACCAGCGATTTCTTTTTGACCATCAGGGAAATAGAAATTGCCGCTGGGGCAGGGTTCCTGGTCCCAATTGCCGGGGATATGATGCGTATGCCCGGATTGCCAGCCGTACCCGCCGCCGAAGCGATGGATATAGATGAGAATGGGGTGATTACGGGGCTATCGTAGTTATTGAGTTGTTGAGTTATTGAGTTGTTGAGTTTGAGAAGTTAAAACGGAGTAATTAAGAATGAGATATTTGTTTCTTGTGATTATTTCAATTGGCTTTCTTGCTTGCAACAAAAACACCTCCGCTCCGCAGGTATCTAATCAAACCATTGGGACTGGAACCTATGGCTATTATTTCTTTTATGATTCGCTGACATGGAACGGGCACTCAACGTCATTTTTTTCTTCTGTTGACAGTGGCATTGCGTATCCCAATTTTGATTCCTGCATCGTTTGGGCTTCCGGTAAAAAGGATACGATAAATTATTATATCAAAACAACTTATATAACAAATCCGGCTGACAGCATCGCGTGCGAAATGAACCTGAACAACCGGAAATACAAGTTCAATAAAGCTCTGGCTTACAGCATGGGCGGCGCCATGCATGGAGATACTATAAAAGCGGTTTACGTAAGCGGAATTAGTCCTGACAGCAGCTTGTGTCCGATTGTGTTAGGCCCCTACACTATTTACCAGGCATTTAATATCCCAGTGCGGTTTGTGCATTAATTATCAGCTAATTGCACCACTTATTTATGGCGTTTTCAGCTTCTATGGCTCCAAATGTTACGGCCTTTTTAAAATCTGAGCAGGCGCTCTCATTTCTCTTCAAATTATGCTGGGCGATACCACGGTAATAGAATGCTGTGCCATTTGACGGATCGGCTTTAATGACTTTATTAAAATCATGTATGGCCGAATCATTTTTATTCAATTTAATCTCTGTAAATGCCCTCCCAAAAAATGCATCATAATATGCAGTTGAAGAATATAAAGCGGCGTTAAAATCCTTTAATGCTTTTTCATACTGGCCTGTGCTATCATAAGCTATCCCCCTGTTGTAATAGCAAAAAGTATCGAGTATGCTGAAAGTTATGGCTTTATCATAATCAGAAATGGCACTTTTGAAATCGCGCAGCGCAAACTCGGCTTCGCCGCGGTAATTGAAAGCATCAGAGAATCCAGGCTTCAATTCGATGGCTTTGGTATTGTCCTCTATTGAGTTCTTATACTGGTTTAGCTGAAATTCAGCGTCCGCCTTGGCATTGTAAGCAGAGGCATATTTATGATCAAAGCTCACCGCCTTATCAAAATCCGGAATGGCATCTTCATACTTTCCATAATCGGAACTCAGTTGGCCTCTTTCGTAATACAATTCCGCGTTTTTTGGGTCAAGCTCTATCGCTTTTGAATAATCGGCGAATGCATCGTCATAATCTGATCCATGAGATTTAGCTTCGGCACGGTACCTGTATGCATTTATATACTTTGGGTTCAGTGCAATAGCTTTATTAAAATAATTTACGGCTGCGCTGTCATGGTTGATTAATAGTTCAGCCCGGCCCTTCATATAATAGGACTTTGCGGATTGGGCATGGGCATTTGCTGAAAGGATAAGAATTGTAACAATGGACAGAATGATTTTCATAGCACAAAATTTTACACTGCAAATCTAAGGGGCAATCTTCCTCATTGTGCAAATGTAGAGTTAGTATTCTATCAGCATTTTCGCTTTGCATCAAATAGCTATCTCATAAATATCATTTTCTATTACCTCTTTATTTTTATTACCGATTTCTACATTCTCTGCTGCCTGAGCAAAGAAGAAATTATCCCTTTCAAGCAACCCGCTTTTTCCAAGGTCATATAAATTAGCCAGCCCAACCACATAGTTCATCTCAGGGCTGCTAAACGACTGCTCAATGCTTTCAAAAGGCAGGTCACTTATTTTCATATTATTCGAAAAACGGCAGTACAATTTCATGTACAGGTTGGGCTCATAATCGAGGGTTTGCTCCTGCGATTTCTTCTTGTATTCATACCGGTAATTATAGCTGATCGCCGATATATCAGACAGTACCGCCGAGGCAGTAGGGTGGCTTCCTGCTCCCTTGCCGGAAAAGAACTGCCGATCTGAGAACACACCTTCTACTGATACGCCATTATACTCGTTGTCAATATTGTACAATGCATGATTTGCGGGAATGAACTGAGGTATGACCCACAATCCCAATGATTTGCCGATCTTCCGGGCATGTGCGGTTAGTTTTATTTTGTAGCCTTTTTCTTTGGCATACCGGATGTCTGCTTCTGAAATATTGCTGATCCCATATTTGAATATCAAATTCGGCTTTATAAATAACCCAAAAGCATGAGCCGCGAGAAGAGACAATTTGTACCGCGCATCAAACCCTTCCACATCAAGGGCAGGATTTGTTTCGGCAAAGCCAAGCCTTTGTGCTTCTCTCAGCACATCATCATAATCCTTACCATCATTATACATTTTGGTAAGGATAAAATTGGTAGAGCCGTTCACAATTCCTTCGATAGAATTCAGCAGGTCATTGTCATAATATTCTTCCAGGTTTCGGATGACGGGGATGCTGGCACACGCAGCGCCTTCGTATAGAAATGGCACATCAAATTGCTTCTGAAGGGCAAGCAGCTCATCAAAATGCTCCGCAATCATCTTTTTATTGGCTGATACTACGGCCTTGCCCTTGCGTAGCGCGTAGCTCACAATTTCAAAAGCCGCATCCGCATCATCAATCAATTCTACGATCACGTTAATGCTGTCATCATTCAGAATATCATACTTATCAAAAGTAAAATACGATGCCGGGACCGGCCGCTCTTTGTCCCTGTCCTTCACGCAGATACGCGCGATATTGGCCTTGAGTCCGTGTGTATGTTCCAGGACGTCGTACAATCCCTTTCCCACACAGCCGAAGCCGAAAAGTCCGATATTTAGTTTTTGTCGCATAAAATGAGTGGTAAGGGATAAGTGGTAAGTGGTAAGGTTTGCTTGCGCCTTATGCCTGACTTCCTCCTTATCCTCTTTTTTGAATTTTTGAATCTTTTAATTTTTTAATGTTACTTCTTCAGTTACTTTTAGCAATGCGTTTTTAATATCTTCAATCAAATCATCCGCATGTTCTATCCCTACAGAAAGCCTTATGAGTGAGTTTTTTACGCCGCTTGCAATTCGGGTTTGCTCCGGGATTGATTTGTGGGTCATTTGTGCGGGGTGGCATATCAGGCTCTTGACGCCTCCCAGGCTTTCGGCGAGGTGAAATAGTTTGGTAGATGTAACTATTTTTTCGGCGGCTTCAATCGTATCGTCTTTTAAGGTAAAGGAGACAACACCGCCAAATAATTTCTGCTGTTTTTGGGCAATGTCATGATTGGGATGGCTGGCCAGACCGGGATAAAACACATTATCAACCGCTTCATTTTTCAAAAGAAATTCCGCCAGTTTTTGCGCCGTCTCTGATTGCTTTTGTATCCTGAGTGTCAGCGTTTCTATTCCTCTTATGGTGAGCCATGAATCGAAAGGCCCGAGAATACCGCCGGAGGAATTCTGGATAAATTTAACTTTTTCGGCCAGGTCTTGTGAGTTCACAACTACCACGCCTGCAATTACATCGCTGTGTCCTGCCAGGTATTTGGTAGCGCTGTGAATGATGATGTCTGCGCCGAGATCAAGAGGGGTTTGCAGGGCGGGGGATGCAAAGGTATTGTCAACCACCAGGTATGCGCCGTTCTGGTGCGCTATTTTTGCAATAGTCTCAATATCTGATATTTTCAGCGTGGGGTTGGTTGGTGTTTCGAGCCATACAAACTTTGTTTTGGGAGTGATATGGTCAATCACATTATGAATATCACTGGTATCCACATAGTTTGCCTTGATACCAAGCCTGGAATAGATGTGTGTAAATATCCTGTAGGTGCCGCCATAAATATCATCCACCGCCAGGACTTCATCCCCTGCGCTGAGCAGTTTGATGACCGCATCTATGGCAGCTAAGCCGCTGGCGAAAGCAAAGCCTGCCTTTCCGTTTTCAAGCGTGGCCACGAGGTCTTCGAGAACCTTGCGTGTAGGGTTGTTGCTCCTGGCATAATCGAATCCCTTGTGAACCCCGGGAGCTTCCTGTTCAAAAGTGGAAGTCTGGTAGATGGGGGTGGAGATGGCGCCGGTGAGCGGATCAACCGGGACGGCATTTAAAATTCTGGTTTCTTCTTGCATAATCTGTTAATTTTTAATAGTTTAAAAAGTTAATAAAATATGCAGCCTGGCAAAAAATGCGTCAGGATAAGCGGATGTTAAACCGGGACCGCTGTTCACAAACACGTCCCGACAAGCGAGAGCGTATTTGCCTGAACTAAATTAAATAAATTTGTTTTGGGGGCAAATGTCGTTCTACTTATCTAACCTCCATTTTTGAATCCGGAGGTAGGATTTAGCACCTTCTGTCCCGAAAATCGGAAACAGGGTTGCTAAGGCTTCACAGGGCCTAATCCCTCTGCCTTTCTTGATAAGCTGCAAAATGTAAAAAAATGATTCATTCAATTATGAATCGGCGGCAAAGGTAAGGCGGAGATTTTGGAAATGCAAAAAAAATAAAAAATCTTGCGTTATTGTTTTATGCCTGAATTGAATCTGACAAGGCCATCCCAATCAATTTCACCATTTTCTTTGCAAAATCTTTCTGAAAATTCTTTAGTAAACTTATTGATCATCAAAGAATAGGATATGAGGAATTCTTCATTCCTTTCTTTAGCCTTATGGCCAAGTGGTTCAATAATCTTCGTGTATAGTTCGTCATCCCCTGAGATAAATGCCCAGAATTTTTGGCCGCAATATTTATAATAATCCCCCTTATCGGGATTGTTATCTCTACCGTAGCAGCAACCATTTATAGCTATAACATTAAGTCCGGAATTGCTTGTTCGAAGAGTTTTTTTAGCTGTTTTGAAATCGGAGATCATTTTGTTTATTGCGCTACTATTCCCCCAATTCGGCCCTGACTTAATATTGACAATATAGCGATATCCGTCCTTATCAAATTCAAGATCAACTCCTTGGATACCTGATTTTATTCCATTATAAACCTCATGGTTAATAAATATTGCCAAACCTTCTAGCCAGTCGCCAAAAATTGTTTCTTCCTGGGAAGAAATGAAAGCATCAGTAAGGCTTTTAATTATATCTTGAGCAGTAAGAATGAACTTAGCTTTAAAAAGATAAGGATTCTTTTTAATAAGTACGCGGGATAATTTTAATCCGGTAAGACCGGCGATTCTTTTTTCGTGAAAAGTACCAATGTTAGTTTCAACGTACTGCTTGACGTCTTCCAGATTTAGACTTTCCATACTTTACCTTTGGTTCTAATAAGTACAATTCTAGCGGCCTTAATTGCTTTTTCACCATATTATAATATTCAGGCATGATGTCAACGCCTATGCAATTACGCCTCATTCTATTTGCAACAACAAGAGTGGTACCGGATCCCATAAATGGATCAAGAACAGTATCTTTTTCTTTAGTAAAAAGTTTAATAAACCACTCTGGCAATTCTTCAGGAAACGCAGCGCTATGTTCCTTATTATTACATTCTGTAGCTAAATGCAAAACATTCGTAGGATAAGCCATGTCTCTTTCAAGCCAGTTGGAAATATTTTTACCAAACCCACTGCCTACTTTAGAATTGTCCCTTGTTTTATCAGTGTCAGAAAGATTTCTTAATCGAACTTTAGCCCAGTCTCCC